>OLIF01000018.1_pt1 | contig 207242 bp, 166 predicted proteins | sample 1609681 | NCBI WGS metagenome assembly OLIF01 (sample SAMEA4350143, study PRJEB24818) | metagenome | biome: human; feature: gut; material: faeces | place: Denmark | collected 2013-09 | reverse complement strand
ACGTCGGCGGGCTGGACCCGACCAGTGTTGATGGCGCGATGGAAAAATCCCTCGATACCATGTTCCAGATTGCGCTGGACTACGACAAAGGTGTCGATATCCACCTGCACGAAACCACTCCGGCGGGCGTGGCTGCCATCAATTATATGGTGGAAACGGTGGAGAAAACGCCGCAACTGAAAGGCAAGCTGACTATCAGCCACGCCTTTGCGCTGGCAACGCTCAACGAGCAACAGGTGGATGAACTGGCGAATCGCATGGTGGCGCAGCAAATTTCTATTGCCTCGACGGTGCCAATTGGCACGCTACATATGCCGCTCAAACAGTTACACGATAAAGGCGTAAAAGTGATGACCGGCACCGACAGCGTTATCGACCACTGGTCGCCTTACGGCCTGGGCGACATGCTGGAAAAAGCCAATCTTTATGCGCAGCTTTATATTCGTCCTAACGAACAGAATTTATCCCGCTCGCTGTTTTTAGCCACCGGTGACGTATTGCCGCTGAATGAAAAAGGCGAGCGCGTGTGGCCAAAAGCGCAGGATGACGCCAGCTTTGTGCTGGTGGACGCCTCCTGTTCTGCCGAAGCGGTGGCGCGTATCTCGCCGAGAGTGGCAACCTTCCATAAAGGACAACTGGTATGGGGGAGTGTGGCGGTGTGACATATATTTGATGCACCTACAAGCGTTTCTTTTGTGTCGGGCAAATTAACGACGTCTGCGAGGCGATGTGAAATATCGCGTATCGCCACATAATAACCTCGCTCTCCGACACTGTTTTAGTTTAGGGGAGCGATAAAATCCATTCCGACTGAGATGGAATTGAGTTGCTAATAAAAATGATAAGTAGACAGGAATTTGCTGGTGTTTAATTAATAAACAGCAAAGACGTTTTGTGAATGAATACGTTGACATTCATATAAAAACATCATATTTTCGTCATGTTTACGTAGGGTGTTTTCTATATCTTACGCATCGCACTAAGACCTGACAGGAAATATGCTGGAAGGTTTATATCAAAAACCGCCATTAGCTCATCAGGAAGAGCAGACGACAACCAGGATTGTTGTATGGTACGGGGTTCGAGGCCTCGATGGCGGTCCAATTTTTCATCTTGCTATTTCCATTTTTTAATACGTCAAGAATATTGAATATTCTTCTTTTTGACTGTTTGCTGAACAATAAATAATATTGTCACAAGCCGAAACGAAAAAAGCCCACACAGGGGACGGTGGGCTGAAATGGGAAGCAAAGACTCAAGTAAACTCATCGGAAATTAAGGACCACGCATTACGGTGGCATCATCGCCCATGAGCCGGATAAGGCAAATCGGGTTGATTACGTAGAAGTTTCATTATCAGTTCAGATGTTATTACCGCTGCACTATTCCTTCGTAAATCAGGCGTAGCGCGAATACGCTGATAATCGCGCCAATTACCCGACTGGCTACACTTTGCATACGTCCATACGCACGACGCATGGCCGGTAAAGAAAATGCCTGACTAAGAAATATACGCCAGATAACAGAGGCAAGAACAATTCCTGCCCAGGCCGTTAAACGCGCCCAACCTGGTGTTTCCGCGTTTAACGTTACCGAAAAAATACTGATAAAAAACAAAACGATCTGTGGATTAGAAAGATCGGTAATTAATCCACGGCGAAAAAATACATACCAGGGGGCGCAGAGTGGTTGCTGTAGCGCGCTCATTTGCGGGGCTGACTGGCGGCGCATACTGCTCCAGGCAAACCATAAGAGATAAGCGCCGCCAGTGATTTTAATGAGCGAGAAAATCTCTTCACATTGGGTAATGAGTGTCGCCATGCCAAACAACCCTAACCCGGAATAGAACGCATCGCCCAGCGCCACACCGAGCCCGGTCACTACGCCAGCGCGACGGCCTGAGGCCAGGCTGGTTTGTACCACGATGAATAAATTTGCTCCGGGATTAAAAAAGGTCATTACGAACAGTCCGACAGTCAGATAAACGGCGTGTAAAGGGTCCATAGTGATTTCATCCATTAATGAGCTTAATTAACCTCATCCTATTTATAGTAAAACTGACTGAATGCGAACAGGATCACAAAGACAGTCAAACCAGGAGAGGACCGCCCCGTTGATACGGTATTCGGCGAGGGGAATACCGTATTCTATAGGGGGAGAGCGTCAGGGCATCATAATTAACATTAAGCCATGTCAGAATGAGCGATTTTTTATAGTGGCTGCTATAACCATTGATTTATTATCCGCACCGTTAATTTCAACGAGAGTATTAATTATGCGATTGATTTCTGGCTTGGGTAATATAATGAATCCCCCCAAAACATCTTGCTGTAATAATGAAGTAAATAAGCATGGCCTTTCCATAAAATCTTCAAGTGTACTGCGCACCTGTGCTAATTATTTTGCCATTATGTTAAATGGTCGTTCTGAATACAATTATTCTCACATTAAAAAATTGCTTAATGATGTTAATTTCATTAATCTTATAACCAGTATCATAACCAGTCAATTTTCTCCTCGTGATAATAATGTGTTAGTTATTCATGTAAAATTCACCAGTGAATTTCGTAAATCTTTTCCTGATTTACCTGACTATGAGGTTATATTTAAGATAAAGGTGAGCCCCGGGGGCGGAGGAAAAATATGGGTTGAAAATATCAATGAAAGAAAATTATGTGGTGATTACAAACTTTATGGGAAGACATTAGAGGCACTTAAAAACATGGATGATTTTATTAGTCAGGAAAAAGATGCTTTTTTATCGAAGCGCAAACCAATAGATATTGAAAGACTCCCAAAAGGTAATGCTGGAATGTCATTATTCATAATTGATGGCGAGTAATTAAGATATTTTACATATTCAAATAACACGTTGTTACGTCAGGAAAAATGTAAATATATTCTCTTTTCCTGTGGCTTTTTCCTGAATACTGAACTACTTGTTAATTAACCCTGAATGATGACATCCAGCTTCAGGGCATTAGCCAATCACACATCATGGAGTTCACCTATGAAAACTGGAACTAAGCTTTTAGTTGGTGCGTTAGCTTTCGTGGTTACAAACGTCTATGCTGCAGAATTAATGACTAAAGCAGAATTTGAGAAAGTCGAATCGCAATATGAAAAAATAGGTAATATTTCAACGAGTAATGAAATGTCGACCGCTGATGCGAAAGAAGATTTGCTTAAAAAAGCTGATGAAAAAGGTGCTGATGTGTTAGTGCTGACCTCCGGCCAGACCGACAATAAGATCCATGGTACGGCTGATATTTATAAGAAGAAGTAAGTTTATCCGCTAATACATGCCCGGTACGCAAGTTTATCGGGGAACACAATATATTGAAATTCATATTTTTGTCGGCCGGATAAGGCATTCACGCCGCATCCGGCAATTTAATTTTTTAGCCGCCGCCAGAAGGTTGTCCGACTGATACCTAAATAATTCGCTGCTGCCGTTCTGTCGCCATTAAATTTCTCCAGCGCTTGTTGTGGCGTCAGTGAATGAAGGGCGGTTGTTTTCGTCGATTCACGTGCCAGTTCCGGCAGTAGCTGCTGTAAAAACGGCAGTGTTAACTCCGGCGTCGGTTCCACGCTTAAAAATAATGCCAGCCGCTCCATCATATTACGCAGTTCACGAATATTACCCGGCCAGTCATAGTGCAACAGCGCGGCTTCGCTTGCCTGTAATCCCTGACGAATTGCGGCAGAAAAAGGGGCGGAGAGTGCCGCCAGCGACACTTTCAAAAAGCGCTCTGCCAGCGGCAAAATATCCGCTACCCGCTCGCGCAGTGGCGGTAGTTTCAGGCGTAAAATACTCAGGCGATAAAACAGGTCACGACGAAATTGCCCCTGTTGCATATCCTTTTCCAGATTACAGTGTGTAGCACTAATCACTCGCACATCGACAGAAACAGGCTGATGCCCGCCGACGCGTGTCACTTCTTTTTCTTCCAGCACCCGCAGCAGCCGGGTCTGCAACGGTAGTGGCATTTCGCCTATCTCATCCAGAAACAGCGTGCCGCCGTGGGCAATTTCGAACAGTCCGGCGCGGCCTCCGCGTCGTGAGCCGGTAAACGCGCCTTCCTCATAACCAAACAGCTCCGCTTCCAGCAGCGATTCAGCAATCGCTCCACAGTTGACGGCAACAAACGGATGTGACTTTTTTCCCTGTCGCGCATCGTGGTGGGCAAAATATTCCCGATGAATCGCTTGCGCCGCCAGTTCTTTGCCCGTCCCCGTTTCCCCTTCAATCAATACCGCCGCACTGGAGCGGGCGTAGAGCAAAATGGTCTGCCGCACCTGTTCCATCTGTGGTGATTGACCGAGCATATCGTCCAGAACGTAACGCGTACGCAGGGCGTTGCGATTAGCGTTGTGAGCATTATTTCGCTGAGACATGCGCGTCATATCCAGCGCATCGCTGAACGCCTGGCGCACGGTGGCGGCAGAATAAATAAAAATTCCGGTCATTCTGGCTTCTTCTGCCAGATCGGTAATCAGCCCCGCGCCGACTACCGCTTCGGTGCCGTTGGCTTTGAGCTCGTTAATCTGCCCGCGTGCGTCTTCTTCGGTAATGTAGCTACGTTGGTCGAGGCGCAAATTAAACGTCTTTTGAAACGCCACCAGTGCCGGAATAGTTTCCTGATAAGTGACGACACCGATAGACGACGTAAGTTTTCTCGCTTTTGCCAGTGCCTGTAACACATCGAATCCACTCGGTTTAATCAGAATTACCGGCACCGAGAGGCGGCTTTTCAGATATGCGCCGTTAGAGCCAGCAGCGATGATGGCGTCGCAACGTTCGCTGACCAGTTTCTTGCGGATATAGGCCACTGCTTTTTCAAAGCCAAGCTGAATAGGGGTTATGTTCGCCAGGTGATCGAATTCCAGGCTTATGTCGCGAAACAACTCGAACAGCCGCGTTACTGATACCGTCCAGATAACCGGTTTGTCGTCGTTCAGCCGTGGTGGATGTGACATAGCGCACCGCAAAGTTAAGAAACCGAATATTGGGTTTAGCCTTGTTTCATAATTGTTGCAATGAAACGCGGTGAAACATTGCCTGAAACGTTAACTGAAACGCATATTTGCGGATTAATTTATTAGTTTGTTTCTAACAAATTGAAATTAAACATTTAATTTTATTTATGCGATTGTGGCATCCCCCTTGCTTTGTCTTTATCAACAAAACAACAAGTTGATAACAAAGGATGGGCTATGTCTCTACACTCTCCTGGTAAAGCGTTTCGCGCTGCACTCACCAAAGAAAATCCATTGCAGATTGTCGGCACCATTAATGCTAACCACGCGCTGCTGGCACAGCGTGCCGGATATCAGGCGATTTATCTCTCCGGCGGCGGCGTGGCGGCAGGTTCGCTGGGGCTGCCCGATCTCGGCATTTCTACCCTTGATGATGTGCTGACTGACATTCGTCGTATCACCGACGTTTGTTCGCTGCCGTTGCTGGTGGATGCTGATATCGGTTTTGGCTCTTCGGCCTTTAACGTGGCGCGTACTGTGAAATCGATGATTAAAGTCGGTGCAGCGGGCTTACATATTGAAGATCAGGTTGGTGCGAAACGTTGCGGTCATCGTCCGAACAAAGCGATCGTCTCGAAAGAGGAGATGGTGGATCGGATCCGCGCGGCGGTAGATGCGAAAACCGATCCTGATTTTGTGATCATGGCGCGTACCGATGCGCTGGCGGTAGAGGGGCTGGATGCGGCGATTGAACGTGCACAGGCCTACGTTGAAGCTGGCGCCGAAATGCTGTTCCCGGAGGCGATTACCGAACTTGCCATGTACCGCCAGTTTGCCGATGCGGTGCAGGTGCCGATCCTCGCCAACATTACCGAATTTGGCGCCACGCCGCTGTTTACCACCGACGAATTACGCAGCGCCCATGTCGCGATGGCGCTTTACCCGCTTTCCGCGTTTCGCGCCATGAACCGTGCCGCGGAACATGTCTACAACGTCCTGCGCCAGGAAGGCACGCAGAAAAGCGTCATCGACACCATGCAAACCCGCAACGAGCTGTACGAAAGCATCAACTATTACCAGTACGAAGAAAAGCTCGACGACCTGTTTGCCCGTAGTCAGGCGAAATAATAAACGCCCGTTGGCTGTATTCGACAGCCGATGCCTGATGCGCCGCTGACGCGACTTATCAGGCCTACGGGATGAACCGAGCTGTAGGTCGGATAAGACGTATGGCGTCGCATCCGACAACCGATGCCTGATGCGTCGCTGACGCGGCTTATCAGGCCTACGGGGTGTACTGAACTATAGGTCGGATAAGACGCATGGCGTCGCATCCGACAGCCGATGCCTGATGCGTCGCTGACGCGACTTATCAGGCCTACGGGGTGTACTGAACTGTAATCCCGACCCTACAAATGATAACAATGACGAGGACAACATGAGCGACACAACGATCCTGCAAAACAGTACCCATGTCATTAAACCGAAAAAATCTGTGGCACTTTCAGGCGTTCCGGCGGGCAATACGGCGCTCTGCACCGTGGGTAAAAGCGGCAATGATCTGCATTACCGTGGCTACGATATTCTTGATCTGGCAGAACATTGCGAATTCGAAGAAGTGGCGCATCTGCTGATCCACGGCAAACTGCCGACCCGTGACGAACTCGCCACCTACAAAACGAAACTGAAAGCCCTGCGTGGTTTACCGGCTAACGTGCGTACCGTGCTGGAAGCCTTACCAGCGGCGTCGCACCCGATGGATGTCATGCGCACCGGCGTTTCCGCGCTCGGCTGCACGCTGCCGGAAAAAGAGGGGCACACCGTCTCTGGCGCGCGCGATATTGCCGACAAATTATTGGCGTCGCTTAGCTCAATTCTTCTCTACTGGTATCACTACAGCCACAACGGCGAACGCATCCAGCCGGAAACCGATGACGACTCTATCGGCGGTCACTTCCTGCATCTGCTGCACGGCGAAAAGCCGTCGCAAAGCTGGGAAAAGGCGATGCATATTTCGCTGGTGTTGTACGCCGAGCACGAGTTTAACGCCTCCACTTTTACCAGCCGGGTGATTACGGGCACTGGCTCTGACATGTATTCCGCCATTATCGGCGCAATCGGCGCACTGCGCGGGCCGAAGCACGGCGGGGCGAATGAAGTGTCGCTGGAGATCCAGCAACGCTACGAAACGCCGGACGAAGCCGAAGCTGATATCCGCAAGCGTGTGGAAAACAAAGAAGTGGTCATTGGTTTTGGTCATCCGGTTTATACCATCGCCGACCCGCGTCATCAGGTGATCAAACGCGTGGCGAAGCAGCTCTCACAGGAAGGCGGCTCGCTGAAGATGTACAACATCGCCGATCGCCTGGAAACAGTGATGTGGGAGAGCAAAAAGATGTTCCCCAATCTCGACTGGTTCTCAGCCGTTTCTTACAACATGATGGGGGTTCCCACCGAGATGTTCACGCCACTGTTTGTTATCGCCCGCGTCACCGGCTGGGCGGCGCACATTATCGAACAACGTCAGGACAACAAAATTATCCGTCCTTCCGCCAATTATGTTGGCCCGGAAGACAGACAATTTGTCGCGCTGGATAAGCGCCAGTAAGCCTCTACGAATAACAATAAGGAAACGTACCCAATGTCAGCTCAAATCAACAACATCCGCCCGAAATTTGACCGTGAAATCGTTGATATCGTCGATTACGTGATGAACTACGAAATCAGCTCCAGAGTGGCCTACGACACCGCCCATTACTGCCTGCTCGACACTCTCGGCTGCGGTCTGGAAGCTCTCGAATACCCGGCCTGTAAAAAACTGCTGGGGCCAATTGTTCCCGGCACCGTCGTACCTAACGGCGTGCGCGTCCCCGGAACTCAGTTCCAGCTCGACCCCGTCCAGGCGGCATTCAACATCGGCGCGATGATCCGTTGGCTCGATTTCAACGATACCTGGCTGGCGGCGGAGTGGGGCCATCCTTCCGACAACCTCGGCGGCATTCTGGCAACGGCGGACTGGCTTTCGCGCAACGCGGTCGCCAGCGGCAAAGCGCCATTGACCATGAAACAGGTGCTGACCGGAATGATTAAAGCCCATGAAATTCAGGGCTGCATCGCACTGGAAAACGCCTTTAACCGTGTCGGCCTTGATCACGTTCTGTTAGTGAAAGTCGCTTCCTCCGCCGTCGTCGCAGAAATGCTCGGCCTGACCCGCGAGGAAATTCTCAACGCCGTTTCGCTGGCGTGGGTAGACGGTCAGTCACTGCGCACCTATCGCCATGCGCCGAACACCGGCACGCGCAAATCCTGGGCGGCGGGCGATGCCACATCCCGCGCGGTACGGCTGGCATTGATGGCGAAAACTGGCGAAATGGGTTATCCGTCAGCCCTGACCGCGCCCGTGTGGGGCTTCTACGACGTCTCCTTTAAAGGTGAGTCGTTCCGCTTCCAGCGCCCGTACGGCTCCTACGTGATGGAAAATGTGCTGTTCAAAATCTCCTTCCCGGCGGAGTTCCACTCCCAGACGGCAGTTGAAGCAGCGATGGCGCTCTATGAACAGATGCAGGCAGCAGGCAAAACGGCGGCAGATATCGAAAAAGTGACCATTCGCACCCACGAAGCCTGTATTCGCATTATCGACAAAAAAGGGCCGCTCAATAACCCGGCAGACCGCGACCACTGCATTCAGTACATGGTGGCGATCCCGCTGCTGTTCGGGCGCTTAACGGCGGCAGATTACGAAGACAACGTTGCGCAAGATAAACGCATCGACGCCCTGCGCGAGAAGATCAATTGCTTTGAAGATCCGGCGTTTACCGCTGACTACCACGACCCGGAAAAACGCGCCATCGCCAATGCCATAACCCTTGAGTTCACCGACGGCTCGCGATTTGAAGAAGTGGTGGTGGAGTACCCAATTGGTCATGCTCGCCGCCGTCAGGATGGCATTCCGAAACTGGTCGATAAATTCAAAATCAATATCGCGCGCCAGTTCCCGACTCGCCAACAGCAGCGCATTCTGGAGGTTTCTCTCGACAGAGCTCGCCTGGAACAGATGCCGGTCAATGAGTATCTCGACCTGTACGTCATTTAAGTAAACGGCGGTAAGGCGTAAGTTCAACAGGAGAGCATTATGTCTTTTAGCGAATTTTATCAGCGTTCGATTAACGAACCGGAGCAGTTCTGGGCCGAGCAGGCCCGGCGTATTGACTGGCAGACGCCCTTTACGCAAACGCTCGATCACAGCAATCCGCCGTTTGCCCGTTGGTTTTGTGAAGGCCGAACCAACTTGTGTCACAATGCCATTGATCGCTGGCTGGAGAAACAGCCAGAGGCGCTGGCGCTGATTGCCGTCTCTTCGGAAACAGAAGAAGAGCGCACCTTTACCTTTCGCCAACTGCATGACGAAGTGAACGCGGTGGCGTCAATGCTGCGCTCGCTGGGTGTGCAGCGCGGCGATCGGGTGCTGGTGTATATGCCGATGATTGCCGAAGCGCATATTACCCTGCTGGCCTGCGCGCGCATTGGCGCTATTCACTCAGTGGTGTTTGGGGGATTTGCTTCGCACAGCGTGGCGGCGCGAATTGATGACGCTAAACCGGTGCTGATTGTTTCGGCTGATGCCGGGGCGCGCGGCGGTAAAATCATTCCGTATAAAAAATTGCTCGACGATGCGATAAGTCAGGCACAGCATCAGCCGCGCCACGTTTTACTGGTGGATCGCGGGCTGGCGAAAATGGCGCGCGTTAGCGGGCGGGATGTCGATTTCGCGTCATTGCGCCATCAGCACATAGGCGCGCGGGTGCCGGTGGCGTGGCTGGAATCCAATGAAACCTCCTGCATTCTCTACACCTCCGGCACGACCGGCAAACCAAAAGGCGTGCAGCGTGACGTCGGCGGTTATGCGGTGGCGCTGGCGACCTCAATGGACACCATTTTTGGCGGCAAAGCGGGCGGCGTGTTTTTTTGCGCCTCGGATATCGGCTGGGTGGTTGGGCATTCGTATATCGTCTACGCGCCGCTGCTGGCGGGGATGGCGACCATTGTTTATGAAGGGTTGCCGACCTGGCCTGACTGCGGCGTGTGGTGGAAAATCGTCGAGAAATATCAGGTTAGCCGCATGTTCTCAGCGCCCACCGCCATTCGCGTGCTGAAAAAATTCCCTACTGCTGAAATTCGCAAACACGATCTCTCGTCGCTGGAAGTGCTCTATCTGGCTGGAGAACCGCTGGACGAGCCGACCGCCAGTTGGGTGAGCAATACGCTGGATGTGCCAGTCATCGACAACTACTGGCAGACCGAATCCGGCTGGCCGATTATGGCGATTGCTCGCTGTCTGGACGACAGGCCGACGCGTCTGGGAAGCCCCGGCGTGCCGATGTATGGCTATAACGTGCAGTTGCTCAATGAAGTCACCGGCGAACCGTGTGGCGTCAGCGAGAAAGGGATGCTGGTGGTAGAAGGGCCGCTGCCGCCAGGCTGTATTCAAACCATCTGGGGTGATGACGACCGCTTTGTGAAGACGTACTGGTCGTTGTTTTCCCGTCCGGTGTACGCGACTTTTGACTGGGGTATCCGCGATGCTGACGGTTATCACTTTATTCTCGGGCGTACTGATGATGTGATTAACGTTGCCGGGCATCGGCTGGGTACGCGCGAGATTGAAGAGAGTATCTCCAGTCATCCGGGCGTTGCCGAAGTGGCGGTGGTTGGGGTGAAAGATGCGCTGAAAGGGCAGGTGGCGGTGGCGTTTGTCATTCCGAAAGAGAGCGACAGTCTGGAAGACCGCGAGGTGGCGCACTCGCAAGAGAAGGCGATTATGGCGCTGGTGGACAGCCAGATTGGCAACTTTGGCCGCCCGGCGCACGTCTGGTTTGTCTCGCAATTGCCGAAAACACGCTCCGGGAAAATGTTGCGTCGCACGATCCAGGCAATTTGCGAAGGACGCGATCCGGGGGATCTGACGACTATTGATGATCCTTCGTCGTTGGATCAGATCCGCCAGGCGATGGAAGAGTAGGTTATTGTCGGATGCGTCGTATGGCGCATCCGGCATTTATCGCCAGCTCACCTGATAATAATAACGACCCGCGTTCAATAAAAACTCCGGCGAAACTGACGGGCTCCAGGAGTCGTCGCCACCAATCCCCATATGAAAACCATCGATATTCAGCCATGTGCCTTCTTCCGCTTGCAGCAGATGGCGATGGCTGGTCTCCATGAGTTGCTTTTGACTATAGCGACTGATATTGAACTGAAAGTCGCCGCGCCACTGGTGTGAGCCATAATTCAATTCGCGAGTGCCACAACGCAGACCGTTTTCACTGGGGAAGACGTAGGGGGTATACATCGCTGACAATGGCCGCTCCCAGCGGTCATAACAGGCTGCACTTAGTCTGTCAGGGTAGTTTTCTTCCGGGCCTAATCCCAGCCAGTTTACGCGCTCTGCCACTTGCGCCAGTTGGCAGGTGAGGCCAACACGTGCCGGATGCGGTGTATCACTTGCAACCTCAACATTAACAGTAATGAACATCTCACCATGCCCATCAATACGATATGTTTTCCGGCTGATAAATAAGATTTTTCCCTGGTGTTGCCATGTGTGGACGGTAGTTATCAGAACTGCGTCGATGAGTTTATCTGCCGTACACTGTAGCAACGCGGCTTGTGTCTGATAATGGCCCGCCGATTTCCAGCGTTCTACCCATGCGTTAGGGTCAATGCGGGTGGCTTCGCTTACGCCAATGTCGTTATCCAGCGGCGCACGGGTGAACTGGTCGCGAAGTGGGGTCAACAGTTGCTTTTCACCATCAATCCATAATTGTGTGAGAAAACCTGACAGACGGCTAAATTGCCAACGCTTATTACCCAGTTCAATGCAAAAGTCCGTTTCGTTGGTAAGCAGTTGCGGGCAGGAATGGGGCGCGGAGAGTGGCGTCACGCTGAGGTTTTCCGCCAGTCGCCACTGTTGCCAGGCGCTGATATGTCCGGCCTGCGACCACGCGGTCGCGTTCGGTTGCACCACGCGTACTGTTAGCCACAGTTGCCCGGCGCTCTCAGGTTGAGGTAGTTCAGGCAGTTCAATTAACTGTTTACCTTGCGGCCCGATATTCAGAGGCGTTTCGCCGTTCGCCAGAGGATTGCCGTCCAGCGCCACCGACCAGTGTAGAATTTCGTTATCGCTATGACGGAATAAATATTCACTGGTCACTTCGAGTGTTCGTTCAAGCAAGCGAAACTGGAAAAACTGCTGCGCGTGTTTCGCTTCCGTTAGTGCCGGATGCGGCGTGCGATCGGCAAAGACCAGGCCGTTCATACAGAACTGGCGGTCATTAGGCGTATCGCCAAAATCACCGCCGTAAGCCGACCACGGATGACCTTCTTCATCATATTTAATCAGCGACTGATCCACCCAGTCCCAGACAAAACCGCCTTGTAAACGCGGATATTGACGAAACGCCTGCCAGTATTTAGCAAAACCGCCGAGGCTGTTGCCCATCGCGTGGGCGTATTCACAAAGGATCAGCGGACGCAACTCGCCGGGCATCGAAAGCCATTTTTTTATCGACCATTTCGGCACTGCCGGGAAGGGCTGATCTTCATCCACGCGCGCGTACATTGGGCAGATAATATCGGTTGCCGAGGTGTCTGCTCCACCGCCTTCATATTGTACCGGACGGGAAGGATCGGCGGATTTAATCCAGCGATACAGCGCGTCGTGATTAGCGCCGTGGCCCGATTCATTACCCAGAGACCAGATAATCACGCATGGGTGATTGCGATCGCGTTGTACCATCCGCGTGACGCGTTCGCTCATTGCGGGTAACCAACGTGGATCGTCTGCCAGGCGATTCATCGGCACCATGCCGTGGGTTTCAATATTGGCTTCATCCACCACATACAGGCCGTAGCGGTCGCACAGTGTGTACCACAGCGGATGGTTCGGATAATGCGAACAACGCACGGCGTTAACGTTGTTCTGCTTCATTAGCAGGATATCCTGCACCATCGTCTGCTCATCCATAACCTGACCGTGCAGAGGATGATGTTCATGACGGTTAACGCCGCGAATCAGCAACGGCTTACCGTTCAGTAACAGCAAGCCATTTTCAATCCTCACCTGGCGGAAGCCGACATCGCAGGCTTCTGCTTCAATCAGCGTGCCGTTGGCAGTGTGCAATTCAATCACCACACGGTAGAGGTTCGGGAGTTCTGCGCTCCACAGGGTCGGATTTTCGACGTTCAGGCGCAGCGTGACGCGATCGGCATAACGACCCCGCTCATCGATAATTTCGCTGCTAAAAGGTGCGGTGCTGCTGGCGAACTGCGTTTCACGCTGCCACAAAGAAACCGTTACCCGTAGATCATTGTGTAACTCGCCACTCATGTGGACTTCAGCTTCCAGTACGGCGCGGCTGAAATCGTCATTAAAATGAGTATTAATATGGAAATTGCTGATTTGCGTGCTCGGTTTATGTAGCAATGAAACATCGCGGAAAATACCGCTCATCCGCCACATATCCTGGTCTTCCAGATAACTACCGTCACTCCAGCGCAGCACCATCACCGCGAGGCGGTTTTCTCCGGCGCGTAAAAATGCGCTCAGGTCGAATTCAGACGGCAAACGGCTGTCCTGGCCGTAACCGACCCAGCGCCCGTTGCACCACAAATGAAATGCTGAGTTAATGCCATCAAAGATAATTCGCGTCTGGCCTTCCAGCAGCCAGCTTTCATCAATAGAAAATGTGAGTGAGTAACAACCTGTCGGGTTTTCTGTGGGAACAAATGGCGGATTCACCGCAATGGGATAGGTCACGTTGGTGTAGATAGGGGTATCGTAACCATGCATTTGCCAGTTTGACGGCACTGGTATGTCATCGGCACCGGGGAGAGCGTGCTCAAGCCAGCTTTCCGGCACCGCTTCTGGTGAGGAAAACCAGACAAATTGCCAGTTGCCGTTCAGACTGCGCAACGAGTGGGAAGGGTGATTGTCACGGGCTTCTTCGCTGCTGCGCCAACTGGAAAAAGGAGGATGCGCTGTAAGGCGATTGAGTTGTGTAACGTCAGGGTTTTCCCAGTCGCGGCGGGCAAGTACAACAGCAAGCGAATCCGTAAACATATCATTCCCCTGAATATAATAATTTATCGGCGCTATCATGGCATAGCACGGAAGGTTTTGCGCCACTGGGTATGGTGCAAAGTTTGCTCTGCATCACAGAGCTTATCGCTCTAACGTAAATCATGGCGATGTTGCTGCTGATTTATAGCCACTATGCGTTTCTGTCGCGTTTTATCATGCCTGTGGGCAAAAGGCGCTTCCTCCCCAATACAGGCATAGTGTTTACAGGTATACTCGCAAAAATTATTCAGTGGGTTTGGAAATAAAGATGGCAAAACTTACCTTACAGGAGCAGTTGCTTAAAGCCGGTTTAGTCACCAGCAAGAAGGCAGCTAAAGTCGATAGAACAGCAAAAAAATCACGTATTCAGGCGCGTGAAGCGCGAGCGGCGGTAGAAGAAAATAAAAAAGCGCAGCTTGAGCGCGATAAACAATTAAGCGAACAACAAAAACAAGCGGCATTAGCGAAAGAATATAAAGCCCAGGTGAAGCAGCTTATTGAAATGAACCGTATTACTATTGCTAATGGCGATATTGGGTTTAATTTCACCGACGGTAATCTGATTAAGAAAATTTTTGTCGATAAGCTCACGCAAACGCAGTTGATTAATGGTCGTCTGGCGATTGCACGCCTGGTTACCGATAGCAATAGCGAAGGTGAATACGCCATTATTCCCGCCAGCGTTGCCGATAAAATTGCGCAACGTGATACCAGCAGTATTGTATTACACAGTGCACTTAGCGCAGACGCGCAGGATGAGGACGATCCGTATGCCGATTTTAAAGTGCCTGATGATTTGATGTGGTAGATATACACTGATGGGTTGCCTGATGCGCTACGCTTATCAGGCCTGCATTTCACTCCGTAGGCCTGATAAGACGTTCACGCCGCATCCGGCGGTCGTGCGCTATTATCAACGCATATTCAATTTGTTGGCGTGGTACGCAATATGTTCGCCAATAAAACTGGAGATAAAATAATAGCTGTGGTCATAACCCTCGTGATAACGGATTAATGCCTTAATATTCATCTCCTGACAGATCTTTTCAAGATTTTGAGTCCGCAGTTGTTCTGCATAAAAATCGTCACTCAATCCCTGATCAACCATTATTTCTGCGACGCGTCGACCTTGTGAAATAAGACTTACTGGATCATAGTTCAACCAGCTTTCTTTATTTTCACCCAGATACGCGGCAAAGGCCTGTTGCCCCCACGGCACTTGTGAAGGCGAAACAATCGGAGAGAATGCCGAGACGCTGACATATTCATCCGGGTTACGTAGCGCCAGTACCAGCGCGCCCAGTCCCCCCATGGAATGACCCGAAATTGACTTTTTGGCTGTTGCCGGAAAATGTTTCATCACTAAATCCGGCAGTTCACTGCGGATATAGTCGTACATTTTGTAATGTTCATTCCACGGCGCTTGCGTCGCGTTCAGATAAAATCCGGCACCTTGTCCGAGATCGTAACGGTCGGCATCCGCGATATTACTGCCGCGGGGACTGGTATCAGGCGCAACAATAATAATGTTGTGTTCTGCCGCGTAACGCTGCATCCCTGATTTGGTAATGAAGTTCTGCTCGGTGCAGGTCAGTCCCGAAAGCCAGTACAATACCGGCAGCTTTTCGCTTGCTGCTTTAGGCGGGAGATAGACGCCGACATTCATTTCACAATTAAGGGATTGGGAATAATGCCGATAAACATTTTGCCAGCCGCCAAAGCAGGCATGTTTTTCAATGAGTTCCATCAGTCATTATCTCATGGTTAATTCCCCTGGCGGTTGCTCGGGGAAGGAATTAAGAATCCCGTCTGAACTGGACGGGGCGAAACCAGCTCGTAGGCCTGACAGGTGTAGCACATCAGGCAATCTTACGCTTTCCATCAGTTTCAAAAGAAAACTCGATTCCCCGCCCTGACAGGGCGGGGTAAACCTGCGGGACATTAGTAACGAATCACAGTTCGAATGGATTTGCCTTCATGCATTAAATCACAGGCGTCATTAATTTCATCCAGCGTCATGGTGTGAGTCACAAACGGTTCCAGATCGATATCGCCTTTCATGGCATCTTCAACCATGCCCGGCAACTGTGAACGGCCTTTTACGCCGCCAAATGCGGAACCTTTCCATACGCGACCGGTGACTAACTGGAATGGGCGAGTGGAAATTTCCTGACCGGAGCCCGCGACGCCGATGATGACAGACTGTCCCCATCCGCGGTGAGCGCTTTCCAGCGCTGCACGCATTACGTTGACGTTACCGATGCACTCAAAGGTATGGTCGATACCCCATTTGTTGATATCCAGCAGAACATCTTTAATCGGTTTATCGTAGTCATTCGGGTTAATGCAGTCAGTAGCGCCGAAGCGACGCGCCAACTCGAATTTCTCCGGGTTAGTATCGATAGCGATAATTCGTCCGGCTTTCGCCTGACGAGCGCCCTGAACCACCGCCAGACCGATTGCGCCAAGACCGAACACGGCAACGGAATCACCCGGTTGGACTTTAGCGGTGTTATGCACAGCGCCAATACCAGTGGTTACGCCACAGCCGAGCAGGCAGACGTGTTCGTGGTTTGCTTCTGGGTTAATTTTTGCCAGAGAAACTTCCGCAACTACGGTGTATTCACTGAATGTGGAGCAGCCCATGTAGTGATACAGCGGTTGACCGTTATAAGAAAAACGGGTGGTGCCATCCGGCATCAGGCCTTTGCCCTGGGTTTCGCGAACCGCAACACAGAGGTTGGTTTTGCCGGAACGACAGAACTCACACTCGCCGCATTCTGCGGTGTAAAGCGGGATCACATGGTCGCCTGGTTTGACGCTGGTTACGCCTTCACCGACCTCAACCACAACGCCTGCCCCTTCGTGACCGAGAACTACCGGGAATACACCTTCCGGGTCATCGCCGGAGAGAGTAAATGCGTCGGTGTGGCAAACGCCGGTATGGGTGACTTTAATCAGCACTTCACCTTTTTTCGGTGGCGCCACATCAATTTCAACGATTTCCAGTGGTTTACCGGGAGCAAATGCAACGGCAGCACGTGATTTCATCTCTCGCTTTTCCTCAATATGATAATAGTTTCAACTACTTAAGATAGGCACGAACCAGTTCAATAGTGTCGTCAACGGATTGGCTGACTTCGCGGCTGTAGCAGTCATTTCGGTCAAACGTTTCCCGGATATGGCTTTCAAGCACTTCTGCCATCAGCCCGTTAGCCGCGCCCCGAACGGCGGCTATCTGTTGGAGTATGGCACGGCATTCGGCATCCCCCTCCAGCGACCGTTCCAGAGCATCAATCTGCCCCCGAATACGACGAACTCGAGTAAGGACCTTTTTCTTCTCTTCTGGAGTACTGGGCATTTCGCACCTCATCATCTGTACGCAATATACTATAGGGGGGTATGCCATATGTCAACATATACCCCCCTATAGTATATAACATTAGAGAATAAACTTTATTCTGTCCTGGTATTTGTAGGCATGATAAGACGCGTGAGCGTCGCATCAGGCGATATTCGTTAAAAATAGCAAAATGCGTATATTCGCTAACCATTGCTGTTTTTTTTCTAAAAACGCTTTGTTCTTAACAAGACGTTTTAATTCCTTTATCAAATTTACCGGCAACGAAATACTGCTCCCATAACAAGACAGGGGAGCAGACAATCATGGCAATTTCATCGCGTAATACATTTCTCGCCGCACTGGCATTCATCGCTTTTCAGGCGCAGGCGGTGAACGTTACCGTTGCGTATCAAACCTCCGCCGAACCGGCGAAAGTCGCTCAGGCCGATAATACTTTCGCCAAAGCGAGCGGGGCGACCGTGGACTGGCGTAAGTTTGACAGCGGGGCCAGCATCGTGCGGGCACTGGCGTCGGGCGACGTACAAATTGGCAACCTTGGCTCCAGTCCGTTAGCCGTGGCTGCCAGCCAACAAGTGCCGATAGAGGTTTTCTTACTGGCCTCAAAACTGGGCAGCTCCGAGGCATTGGTTGTGAAGAAAACCATCAGCAAGCCCGAGGACTTGATTGGTAAACGGATTGCTGTACCGTTTATTTCCACTACGCACTACAGCCTACTGGCGGCGCTGAAGCATTGGGGCATTAAGCCCGGACAAGTGGAGATTGTGAATCTGCAACCGCCGGCGATTATCGCCGCCTGGCAACGAGGAGATATTGATGGCGCTTACGTCTGGGCGCCTGCGGTTAATGCGCTGGAAAAAGACAGCAAGGTGCTGACTGATTCTGAACAGGTCGGGCAGTGGGGCGCGCCAACGCTGGATGTCTGGGTCGTGTGGAAAGATTTTGCCGAAAAACATCCTGAGGTAGTGAAAGCCTTCGCCAAAAGCGCCCTTGATGCCCAGCAGCCTTACATAGCCAACCCTGATGCGTGGCTGAAACAGCAAGAAAACATCAACAAACTGGCGCGCTTAAGCGGCGTGCCGGGGGCCGACGTTCCCGGATTGGTGAAGGGAAATACCTATCTGACGCCACAGCAGCAAACGGCAGAACTGACTGGCCCCGTAAACAAGGCAATTATCGACACTGCCCAGTTTTTAAAAGATCAGGGAAAAGTCCCTGCCGTGGCGAATGATTACAGCCAGTACGTCACCTCTCGCTTCGTGCAATAAAAGGAGACGCGGATGCTGCAAATTTCTCATCTCTATGCCGATTATGGCGGCAAACCTGTGCTGGAAGATATCAATCTGACGCTGGATAGCGGCGAACTGCTGGTCGTACTGGGGCCGTCCGGTTGCGGCAAAACCACCTTGCTGAATCTGATTGCCGGATTTGTACCTTATCAGCGCGGCAATATTCAACTGGCGGGCAAACGCGTTCAGGGGCCGGGCGCGGAGCGCGGAGTCGTTTTTCAGAACGAAGGATTGCTGCCGTGGCGTAGCGTGCAGGATAACGTGGCGCTTGGTCTGCAACTGGCTGGCGTAGAGAAAGCGCAGCGCCAGGAAATCGCGCGCCAGATGCTGAAAAAAGTGGGCCTTGATGGTGCGGAAAAAAGGTATATCTGGCAGCTTTCCGGCGGTCAGCGCCAGCGAGTGGGAATTGCCCGCGCGCTGGCGGCGAATCCACAACTCTTATTACTTGATGAACCGTTTGGCGCGCTGGATGCCTTCACTCGTGACCAGATGCAAACCCTGCTGCTGAAACTTTGGCAGGGGAGCGACAGGCAAGTGCTATTGATTACCCACGATATAGAAGAAGCGGTGTTTATGGCGACCGAACTGGTTTTGCTTTCATCAGGCCCTGGTCGTGTGCTGGAGCGTTTGTCGCTCAACTTTGCCCGTCGCTTTGTTGCAGGCGAATCGAGCCGCAGTATCAAGTCCGATCCCGCGTTTATTGCCATGCGCGAATATGTTTTAAGCCGCGTATTTGAGCGACGGGAGGCGTTCTCATGAGTGTGCTCATTAATGAAAAGTTGCATTCGCGTTGGCTGAAATGGTGCTGGCCGCTTTCGCGTCAGGCGACTTTAAGTATCAGTACGTTAGTCGTCTTGCTTGCCATATGGTGGGCGGTGGCGGCGCTGCAACTGATGAGTCCGCTGTTTTTACCGCCGCCGCAACAAGTGCTGGCAAAACTGCTCACTATTGCTGGACCACAAGGATTTATGGATGCCACGCTGTGGCAGCATTTGGTCGCCAGCCTGACGCGCATTGCGCTGGCGCTCTTTGCGGCGGTGTTGATAGGTATCCCGGTTGGGATCGCGATGGGACTAAGCCCGACAACGCGTGGCATTCTGGATCCGGTAATCGAGCTTTATCGTCCGGTGCCGCCGTTGGCGTATTTGCCGCTGATGGTGATCTGGTTTGGTATTGGCGAAACCTCGAAGATCCTACTGATCTATTTAGCGATTTTTGCACCTGTGGCGATGTCGGCGCTGGCGGGGGTGAAAAGCGCCCAGCAGGTTCGCCTTCGCGCTGCGCAGTCGCTGGGGGCCAGCCGTGTGCAGGTGCTGTGGTTTGTTATTTTGCCCGGTGCCCTGCCGGAAATTCTCACCGGATTACGCATTGGCCTTGGCGTGGGGTGGTCAACGCTGGTGGCGGCAGAACTGATTGCCGCGACGCGAGGCTTAGGTTTTATGGTTCAGTCAGCGGGCGAATTCCTTGCGACTGATGTAGTGCTGGCGGGGATCGCGGTGATAGCGGTTATCGCCTTTCTTTTAGAACTGGGTCTGCGCGCGTTACAGCGCCGTCTGACGCCCTGGCATGGAGAAGTACAATGAGTGAACGTCTGAGCATTACCCCGCTGGGGCCGTATATTGGCGCACAAATTTCGGGTGTCGACCTGACGCGCCCGTTAAGCGATAACCAATTTGAACAGCTTTATCATGCGGTACTGCGCCATCAGGTGGTGTTTGTGCGCGAACAGGCCATTACACCGCAGCAGCAACGCGCGCTGGCTCAGCATTTTGGCGAGTTGCATATTCATCCTGTTTATCCCCATGCCGAAGGCGTTGACGAGATTATTGTACTGGATACTCATAACGATAATCCGCCGGATAACGACAACTGGCATACCGATGTGACATTTATTGAAACGCCACCCGCAGGGGCGATTCTGGCGGCGAAAGAGTTGCCATCGACCGGCGGCGATACGCTATGGACCAGCGGTGTCGCGGCGTATGAGACGCTCTCTGTTCCCTTCCGCCAACTGTTGAGCGGGCTGCGTGCAGAGCATGACTTCCGTAAATCGTTCCCGGAATACAAGTCCCGCAAAACGGAGGAAGAGCATCAACGCTGGCGGGAAGCTGCTGCGAAAAATCCACCGTTGTTACATCCGGTGGTGCGTACACATCCGGTGAGTGGTAAGCAGGCGTTGTTTGTTAATGAGGGGTTCACCACACGAATTGTTGATGTGAGCGAGAAAGAGAGTGAAGCATTGTTAGGTTTTTTATTCACTCATATTACCAAACCGGAATTTCAGGTACGCTGGCGTTGGCAGCCGAATGATATTGCTATTTGGGATAATCGAGTGACCCAGCATTATGCAAATGCCGATTATTTGCCGCAGCGACGAATTATGCATCGGGCAACGATACTCGGAGATAAACCGTTTTATCGGGCAGAGTAAGGAGATATGCCGGGTCGGGATTACCCGGCATCATGGTCATTAACGTAGAATTTTTTTCTCGGCCAGATCCAGCGCAAAGTAGCTGAAAATCAGATCCGCACCCGCACGCTTAATTGCACCTAAGCTTTCGAGCACCACTTTCTCTTCATCTATTGCACCAGCCAGCGCGGCGAACTTGATCATCGCGTACTCGCCGCTGACCTGGTATGCGCCAATAGGCAATTCTGTACGTTCACGTAATTCACGCACTATGTCGAGGTATGCCCCGGCAGGTTTAACCATCAGGCAGTCTGCGCCCTGGGCTTCATCCAGCAGCGATTCGCGAATCGCCTCGCGACGGTTCATGGGATTCATCTGATAGCTTTTGCGATCGCCCTTTAATGCGCTTCCCGCTGCTTCGCGGAACGGGCCATAAAAGGAGGATGCGAATTTGGTCGAATACGACATGATCGCGGTATCTTTAAAGCCTGCGGCGTCCAGCGCCTGGCGAATTGCCTGCACCTGGCCGTCCATTGCGGCGGAAGGTGCGATGAAGTCTGCGCCTGCAGCAGCGGCAACGACGGCTTGTTTACCTAAATTCACCAGAGTTGCGTCGTTATCGACGCCGTGATCGCACAACACGCCGCAGTGACCGTGAGACGTATATTCGCAGAAGCAAGTATCTGACATGACGATCATTTCCGGCACAGTCTGCTTACAGATGCGCGACATGCGAGCCACAAGACCGTCTTCCCGCCAGGTATCGCTGCCGATTTCATCGGTATGGTGGGAAATGCCGAAAGTCATGACCGAACGAATACCGGCATTGGCGATGCGTTCGATTTCACGAGCCAGATGTTTCTCAGGAATGCGCATTACGCCGGGCATGGCTTCAACGGCTTTGTAGTCGTCGATTTCCTCTTCAACAAAGATCGGCAACACCAGGTCGTTAAGGCTAAGTGTTGTCTCTTCAAACATAGCGCGCAGCGCAGGAGATTTGCGCAGGCGACGAGGGCGTTGGATTAAGTCTGTCATGGTCTGCCTGATGTTTGTGGAATTGAAGGGCACAGTATACCTGAAGCCGGGCCAGAGTGTTTTACGAAAGTTGCCGCTATGTTGATTTAAAGAGCGAGTAATAGAGTGTGATGACATAATTTTAATAATGTCGGCAATGTTTTTATATTCATGGAAAAAATTTTAAATTTTTATTTATAATTTTAAATTATGAATATCAGCCAAATATCGATGCTGTGAAAAAATGAATAAATTAAAGTTCCCTGCTTATTGATACATTATTTATCTGTTTGGTTGGTTAGCTATTTGTTTGTAAAATGGATAAGGATAAAAATTCTCTGCAACATGTTGAAATTATATGGTTTTGTTAATTTGTGTTTTTTATTTGTGCTCGTGTTTTATATATGTCCGCAATCGGACTTAGGGGAAAGAATAATTGAACCATTCCTCTATAACGCCGCATAATCGTAAACGCAAAACATAATATGTTTTCTATGCATTGATAATTGATGGATCAACTTATTACGTCCCTGAGGAGGGATGACAAATGCACTCCTGGAAAAAGAAACTTGTAGTATCACAATTAGCATTGGCTTGCACTCTGGCTATCACCTCTCAGGCTAATGCTAAAACGTATGACACTTTTGGGTATCATGATAATACTAAAACTGTCCTTGACTGGGCTAATATGCCTGTAAATGGTGACGGCGATTATATTACCTATAGTGGCTTTGTTTATAACAATGCGGCAAGCGGCGATTTTGACACGACTTTCAGCGGCGACACGGTAAACGGTATCATTTCCACCTACTACCTGAATCATGATTATGCTGATAATTCTGCGAATACGTTGAATATCACCAACTCAACTATTCACGGCGATATCACTTCTGACTTGCCTTTTGGCTGGTACAGCTATGATTCATCAACTGATACTTACAGTGGTTATGAGTTCAATAATGGCACGACTGTTGCGGCGCATGACTGGGTTGATAATGATACCTTCACGCTGAACATCTCCAATTCCACTATTGATGATGATTACGAAGCGCTCTATTTCACCGATACTTATCTGGATGCCGACGGTAAAACCGTTAAGAGCAATGCCGATCAGTTTGTAACTGCTCTGGGCGTCGCTGTTAATCTGGATGTAGAAAGCGCCATCAACATTACCAACAACTCTCATGTCGCCGGTATTGCTCTGACCCAGGGCGATACGACGAATGCTAAGTATACTACCGGTGATCATCAGTGGGATAACAGCATTAAAGTTGTTGATTCTACCGTAACGTCTGGTGCAACTGAGCAACTGGAAAAAGGTACGGGTCATTTCGGCCACTCTGCAGAGCCGAGTGATTATGACGGTTCTTCCTCCTATACCGCGGATGATGTCGCGTTAGCTTTTGTTGATAACGCTGCTTCAGATTACCGCATGGTAAACAACGTAGAGTTCGACCATTCAACTCTGCAGGGCGATGTGGCTTTCTCCAGCACGTTTAACGCCAATTTCGGCTTTACCGACGTTAACAAAGATGGCGTATACGACAGCAATGCCGGCTGGGCAACTGATGATCAGAACGTTGACCATTTGAGCCTGACGCTGAATAACAGCAAATGGGTTGGCGCTGCGCTGTTTGACTACGAAACTGTTAATCCGGCTAATTTCTATGATATCGCGGCAAATAGCCTGGAGCCGTCATCTTCTTCTGCGGATGCATGGGGCCGGGTTAACTCTGCGGATACCTTCCAGAGCGGTATCTTTGACGTCAAACTGGTTAACGGTTCCGAATGGGATACTACCAAATCTTCTCTAATTGATACGCTGACTGTAGATGGCGCTTCTCAGGTTAACGTTGCTGACTCCAGTCTGACTTCAGACTCCATTGTTCTGACCAACGGTTCTTCTATGAACATTGGCAAGCAAGGGGATGTTGATACCGATCATCTGACTATCGACAGCTATAGTACGGTTAATCTGGATACTACCGCCGTTAACTATGGTGATACTGCGCTGTATGCTAACACTATCACCGTTAACAATGGCGGTGTGCTGGACGTAAACGTTGATCAGTATGACGCTAATCCGTTCCAGACTGAGAAATTAGAGCTGACTAACGGTGGTGTATTCGATATCCATAGTAGCGATTACATCCTGAATGCCGATCTGGTTAACGGTCATACCAATGACACCTCCAAGTCTAACTACGGATACGGTGTTATTGCGATGAACTCCGACGGTCACCTGACCGTAAACGGCAATAGCGATCTGAACTCCGGTGACGAAGCAGATGCCAGCAGCGTGAACGACAACGTAGTCGCCGCAACCGGTAACTACAAAGTTCGTATCGACAATGCAACGGGCACTGGTGCAATCGCTGATTACAAAGATAAAGAAATTATCTACGTAAACGACGCCAATACCAACGCGACCTTCTCTGCAGCTAACAAAGCTGACTTGGGTGCTTACACCTATCAGGCAGAGCAGAAAGGTAACACCGTTGTTCTGCAACAGATGGAGCTGACCGACTACGCTAATATGGCGCTGAGCATCCCGTCTGCGAACACCAATATCTGGAACCTGGAACAAGACACCGTTGGTACTCGTCTGACCAACTCTCGTCATGGTCTGGCTGATAACGGCGGCGCATGGGTAAGCTACTTCGGTGGCAACTTCAACGGCGACAACGGCACCATCAACTATGATCAAGATGTTAACGGCATCATGGTCGGTGTTGATACCAAAGTTGACGGTAATAACGCTAAGTGGATCATCGGTGCGGCTGCAGGCTTTGCTAAAGGTGACATGAATGACCGTACTGGTCAGGTGGATCAAGACAGCCAGTCTGCCTACATCTACTCTTCTGCTCACTTCGCGAACAACATCTTTGTTGACGGTAACTTAAGTTACTCTCACTTCAACAACGATTTGAACGCTAACATGAGCGACGGTACTTATGTTGACGGTAGCACCAACTCTGACGCCTGGGGCTTCGGTGTTAAACTGGGTTACGACTGGAAAGTGGGTGACGCAGGTTATGTAACTCCTTACGGCAGCATTTCTGGTCTGTTCCAGTCTGGTGATGACTACAACCTCAGCAACGACATGAAAGTTGATGGTCAGTCTTATGACAGTATGCGTTATGAACTGGGTGTAGATGCGGGTTATACCTTCACTTACAGCGAAGACCAGGCTCTGACTCCGTACTTCAAACTGGCTTACGTTTACGACGACTCTAATAATGATGCCGACGTAAATGGTGATTCCATTGACAACGGTACTGAAGGGTCTGCGGTACGTGTTGGTCTGGGTACTCAGTTCAGCTTCACCAAAAACTTCAGCGCCTATACCGATGCTAACTACCTCGGTGGTGGTGACGTAGATCAAGATTGGTCTGCGAATGTAGGTGTTAAATATACCTGGTAATATTCTTCAGTCTGAAGAAATACTGGTAATTTAATCTAAATAATGCCCGTCAAGGATTTGACGGGCATTACTGCATAGGACGCGCAAATGTTATCTGTAGGTAAACCTCTTCAGGAATTTAGTAAGCTCGATAAATGTTTGTCCAGATACGGCACGCGCTTCGAGTTTAATAATGAAAAACAAATTATTTTTTCCAGTGATGTCGACAACGAAGACACATTCGTTATTTTAGAAGGGATTATCTCTCTGCGTAGAGAAGAAAATGTGCTTGTCGGTATTACACAGGCTCCTTTTATTATGGGACTGGCTGATGGTTTAATGAAAAATGATATACCATACAAATTAATATCAGAAGGAAACTGTACGGGATATCATCTGCCAGCCAAACAAACTATTGCTCTTATTGAGCAACATCAACTCTGGCGTGACGCTTTTTACTGGTTAGCCTGGCAAAATCGAATTCTGGAATTACGCGATGTTCAGCTCATTGGTCATAATTCCTACGAACAAATTCGTGCCACTTTATTATCAATGATTGACTGGAATGACGAGTTACGCTCACGTATTGGTGTAATGAATTATATTCATCAACGTACACGGATATCACGTTCTGTCGTCGCTGAAGTTCTCGCTGCCTTACGCAAGGGTGGTTACATTGAAATGAATAAAGGCAAACTGATTGCTATCAACCGTTTGCCTTCAGAGTATTAATCAGGACGCGGGGATGACCAGCGGTTTATTCCCGCTCAGTTCGGTTATTAAATCATTAATTCCATCACTCATATTTTTAAAACGGGTCAACGGCGAGCGGGTGACAACGACAAAGGCGCCAATATTTTTTTGCGGGATCATCGCCATGTAAGTAATGAAACCGCCGCCGCCACCGGTCTTTTGAATAATTCCCGGACGTCCATCCTTCGGCGCCATATACACCCAGCCTAAACCGAGCGCATCTGCTTTGCCTGGCACATCCATCCCGATCACTTTCGTAAACTGTGCACGCTGATAAATCAACGTCTGCATACGATCTGCCTGATTGCTGCGTTGATAAAAATCAGACGATAAATACTGCTGCATCCAGCGCATCATATCGCCAGGCGTGGAATAGACACCGCCGCTGCCAATTGCCGCCAGGGTGTTATTACATGGACTGGCGCCTCGTTCGGCTACCATTAAACGACGGCACTGGTCAGGAGATGGCGTGTAGGTGGTGTCCTTCATTCCCAGCGGACGGGTAATTTGCTCTTCAAACAATTGTGTATAGGGTTTGCCAGAAGCATTTGCCAGCGCATCTGCCAACAGGTCGAATGCGAGATTGGAGTACGCAGCCTGGCTACCCGGAGCGGCTTTCAGTTTTGCAGTTGAAAGGTATTTCCAGCGCTGCTCGCGAGTCGGCCAGACAAAAACCGGACGATTTGCAGCCCCGCCCGGTTGTTCACGAGGCAGGGCGCTGGTATGCGTTGCCAGATTCACCAACGTGATGGGCGTTCCATTGTAGGTCGGTACGCGTGCGCCTGGCGGAGCATATTTACTTAGCGGATCGTTTAACTTCACCGTCCCTTGATCCAGCAATTTCACCAGCATTTCGCTGGTCATCAGTTTGGTTAATGAAGCAATACGAATTACGGAATCCAGCTGCGGGCGAACGTTATTTCCGGGACGTGTTTCCCCATAACTGCGAAAAACACGCTGATTGCCATCGATAACCACTAACGCCATCCCCGTGGCGCCGCTGCCGTAAAAAATATGATCGGCATAACGATCGACAATGTCAGAGGTGAACTCCGGTTCGGTAATCGATTGTGCCGCCTGGACGGAGGTCAATGACGCCGCGCACAGCACGACAGAAAAAAGCAGACTACGTTTCAACGGTGGTGTCCATAAATTGAATGAAGGTAATAGAGCGTATTTATACTACTCATTGATGGATTGCAAAGCGCGAATTAGTGCAATTTTAGTGCGAAAAGCGTAACGGCGCGTAAACTCAACCTCTTCCCTGCTCACCAATACCGACATTTGTGATCCCGCGCGTGTTAATCCACTATTGTAAACAATCCTTTGTTTGTGAAATCCGTCGAAACAATTCTTCTGGTCAGGATGACGAACTAAGAGCCACCCTTTTGGTCACAATGGGCGGTTTCAATTGGCTGACCCTTTGGGGCAGTCGTACGGTTTACGCACAGCATCTGTTAAAACGATAAGAAGTTAGCAGGAGATCATATGTTCAAGTCTTTTTTCCCAAAACCGGGAGCCTTTTTTCTCTCGGCCTTTGTTTGGGCGTTAATTGCCGTGATTTTCTGGCAAGCCGGAGGCGGTGATTGGGTGGCACATATCACCGGTGCTTCAAACGATATTCCTATTAGCGCCGCGCGCTTCTGGTCATCAAACTTTCTGATTTTCTACGCCTATTACATTGTTTGCGTGGGGATTTTTGCACTGTTCTGGTTTATCTACAGTCCGCATCGTTGGCAATACTGGTCAATACTCGGCACTGCGCTGATTATCTTTGTGACCAGGTTCCTTGTGGAAGTCGGAGTGGCGGTCAACGCCTGGTATGCACCGTTCTACGATTTAATTCAAACCGCGCTAAGTTCCCCGCATAAAGTGACCATTGAACAGTTCTATCGCGAAGTGGGCGTCTTTCTGGGGATCGCACTGATTGCAGTGGTGATAAGCGTGCTGAACAATTTCTTTGTCAGCCACTACGTATTCCGCTGGCGTACCGCGATGAACGAATATTACATGGCGAACTGGCAACAACTGCGTCATATCGAAGGGGCCGCTCAACGCGTACAGGAAGACACGATGCGCTTTGCCTCTACGCTGGAGGATATGGGCGTTAGTTTTATCAATGCTATCATGACGTTGATTGCTTTTTTACCCGTGCTGGTAACACTCTCTGTACATGTCCCGGAACTGCCGATTATTGGTCATATTCCTTATGGTCTGGTGGTTGCCGCAATTGTCTGGTCATTGATGGGTACCGGATTGCTGGCGGTGGTAGGGATAAAATTGCCAGGGCTGGAATTTAAAAACCAACGCGTAGAAGCGGCTTATCGTAAAGAGCTGGTCTATGGTGAAGACGATGTCACCCGTGCGACACCGCCAACAGTGCGTGAGCTGTTCAGTGCTGTGCGGAAGAACTATTTCCGTCTCTATTTTCACTATATGTATTTCAACATTGCCCGCATTCTCTATTTGCAGGTCGATAACGTTTTCGGTTTGTTCTTGCTGTTTCCGTCGATTGTTGCCGGTACGATTACGCTCGGTCTGATGACACAGATTACCAATGTGTTCGGTCAGGTCCGAGGTGCCTTCCAGTATTTGATTAACTCGTGGACCACACTGGTAGAGTTGATGTCAATCTATAAACGTCTGCGCAGTTTTGAACATGAGCTGGATGGTGACAAAATTCAGGAAGTAACCCATACGTTGAGTTAAAAGGAGAGGTAATGTCGTTGGTCAATCGTCTTTCTTCGCTTTCATTGTTGGCTGTTTTTGTTTTAGCGGGATGCAGTAGCCAGGCGCCGCAACCGTTGAAAAAAGGTGAAAAAGCGATAGATGTGGCGAGCGTGGTTCGGCAGAAGTTGCCAGCCAGCGTGAAAGACCGTGATGCCTGGGCAAAAGATCTTGCGACCACTTTTGAGAGCCAGGGACTGGCGCCGACGATGGAGAATGTTTGCTCGGTGCTGGCGGTAGCGCAGCAAGAATCCAACTATCGTGCGGACCCGGTGGTGCCAGGGCTAAGTAAAATCGCCTGGCAAGAGATTGACCGTCGCGCTGAACGGATGCACATTCCGGCTTTTCTGGTCCATACCGCGCTGAAAATCAAATCGCCAAACGGCAAAAGTTACAGCGAACGATTAGATACTGTGCGTACAGAAAAGCAGTTGAGTGCGATTTTTGACGATCTGATAAGCATAGTGCCGATGGGGCAGACGCTGTTTGGTTCGCTTAACCCGGTTCGCACTGGCGGGCCGATGCAGGTCAGTATTGCTTTTGCCGAACAACACACCAAAGGCTATCCATGGAAAATGGACGGCACTGTGCGTCAGGAAGTTTTTAGTCGTCGCGGTGGATTATGGTTTGGCACGTATCATTTATTGAATTATCCGGCTAATTACAGCGCGCCAATTTACCGTTTTGCTGATTTTAATGCAGGCTGGTACGCCAGTCGTAACGCCGCATTTCAGAATGCAGTTAGCAAAGCCAGTGGTGTGAAGCTGGCGCTGGATGGTGATTTGATTCGTTATGACAGTAAAGAACCGGGCAAAACGGAGCTGGCGACACGCAAACTGGCGGGCAAACTCGGAATGAGCGATAGCGAAATTCGTCGTCAGCTAGAAAAAGGGGACAGTTTCTCTTTTGAAGAGACCGCGTTGTACAAGAAGGTTTATCAGCTCGCAGAAGCTAAAACGGGTAAATCGCTGCCGCGTGAAATGTTGCCCGGCATTAAGCTGGAAAGTCCAAAAATCACCCGTAACCTTACCACTGCATGGTTTGCAAAGCGTGTTGATGAGCGATGGGCGCGCTGTATGAAGCAGTGATCAATAGAGAATTGTGTGCCAGATAAGGCGTTTACGCTTTATCTGGCAAAGCAAATCTTACTGGCGGCGATGTCGCCAGTGCAGCCATCCGGCAACTATTGCAAAAATGAAGCAGCCAACCAAAAATGGTATCAGTCCAAAAATAGTGCCGACGCCGAAACCCATTTCCACCCGAGGACGACCTGTCTCCTGTACCTGCATCAAACGCTCATAGATGCCTGGCGCATGTACTAACAGATTCAACAATTGCGCTCCAATCCAAAAGCAAAACAGCACAAACAAAGCGTAGGCAACGTTGCCGGACGTTGAAGAGGTATTACGATTTTTTTTGCTAAACATTGACTTAGACAAGGTGAAATCAGCCATAAAAACCTCCCGAAGTCATTTACTTCTCTTCTGGTGTGATACCAGCGGTTGATGGCAAGTCTGACAGGTCATTTAGATTGTCAACATCAGAATCATGGTAAATTCAGATTGGGAATATTCCCGAAGTGTGAATACTCGTCGAGTGTCACAAAATGGTAACGTTAAGTTAAATTCCCCAACAGGATTAAAAATGCCGTCTATGCCACAGACGAATGTTGCGGAATATGGGAGGATGTTATTTTTCGTTAGGAGCAGCCAATGAACCTGCCTGTAAAAATCCGCCGCGACTGGCATTACTACGCGTTCGCTATTGGTCTCATTTTCATTCTTAATGGTGTGGTGGGATTGTTGGGATTCGAGGCAAAAGGTTGGCAGACCTATGCAATCGGTCTGGTGACGTGGGTGACAGGCTTCTGGCTGGCAGGGATGATTATTCGTCGTCGCGATGATGAAGCTGAAAACGCCCAATAACAAATTATTGGGCGTTCTGGTGTTGCTGACAATGTGCTCGTTGTTTATGCCGAATGTGGCGTGAACGCCTTATTCTGCCTACAAAATCGATATTACAATTATCAGCCAGGCCTGATAAGCGAAGCGCATCAGGCAATCTTACGTCTGCGCATCACATCGTGGTTTTCAATGCGTTATTCGCAGCGTGGCGCTCCAGCGCCAGTTCAATCAAACGCGTGATGAGGTCGGTGTAACTCAGACCGCTGGCTTGCCACAGTTTCGGATACATACTGATGTTAGTGAATCCAGGTAGTGTGTTGATCTCATTGATCACCACGTCATTTTCCGGGGTTAAAAAGACGTCTACTCGTGCCATACCGGCACACCCCAGCGTCTGATAAGCCTGCACTGCGATCGCCCGGATTTTGTCGTTAATTTCCGGTGCAATGTTCGCAGGAACCACCACTTTCGCGCCATCTTCATCAATGTACTTGGTGTCGTAGGCGTAGAAATCACTGGTCAGCACGATCTCACCGCAGGTGCTGGCTTGCGGATCGTCATTACCCAGAACGGCGCATTCGATCTCACGGCCTTTGATCCCTTGCTCAACGATCACTTTATGATCGAACTCGAATGCCAGATCGACGGCAATTGCGTATTGTTCTTCACTGGTTACTTTGCTGACGCCAACCGAGGAACCCTGGTTAGCCGGTTTTACAAACAGCGGTAAACCCAGTTTAGACTGCACTTCGGCAAAACTGATTTTGTGGCGATTAGCACGCGTCAGAGTAATAAATGGCGCGATGTTCAATCCGGCGTCGCGCAGTAGACGTTTGGTGACGTCTTTATCCATGCAAGCGGCAGAAGCCAGAACATCTGAACCGACAAACGGTAAATTGGCGACCCGTAGCATTCCCTGCAAGGAACCATCTTCACCCAGCGTACCGTGGACAATCGGGAAAATGACATCCACCGTTGGCAACGGCTGGCCGTTTTGCGCGTCGATAAGCTGATGCTCATGCTTGCCTGGCACCTGTGCGAGGCTGGTTGCAGAAGGGCGTAGCGCAATATGGGCAGGATCGTCTGCGTTCAGCAGATAATTGTTGGCATCGCTGACGTGCCATTGCCCTTGTTTATCAATGCCCAGCAGCACAACGTCGAAACGGCTTTTATCAATGGCATCGACAATATTTTTTGCCGATTGCAAAGACACTTCATGTTCTGCTGATTTTCCACCAAAAACGATACCTATCCGCAGTTTTTCCATCTTGAAAACCTATCCCGTCGAACATAAAGAGCATACATTACCACGACAATACGGGGGATTCGCGGCCTTCTGACAGAATGTTGCGATCTTCTGACCACAAAGCACTCGGCTTGCTGGTTAAGAAATATTATTGATTAAATTGTGTGCGTTAGATCACAAAAATGATGAACGGGAAACGAATTTATTCCTGAGATTAACGGAGGCTTAATCAGTGAATAGCTTAATAATAAGTTAACTAAGCAAATATATTTCATAACTTTTTATTATACTAAAGGTTGATAGTTGAATAGCGGCTTTATTTGTAAGACAACTATTTAAATAAGAGAAACGTTTCGCTGACAAATATTTGTGTAAAATATTTCCTTCGTCATAAAAATACGACTTCCAGGCCCTATGAAGTGATGAAGCATAATGTTAACTTCTCCATACTTTGGATAAGGAAATACAGATATGAAAAATCTCATTTCTGAGTTGTTATTTAGACTTGCTCAAAAAGAAGAAGAGTCGAAAGAACTGTGCGCGCAGGTGGAGGCACTGGAGATTATTGTTACCGCAATGCTGCGCAATATGGCGCAAAATGACCAGCAGCGGTTGATTGATCAGGTTGAGGGGGCATTGTATGCGGTAAAGCCCGATGCCAGCATTCCTGACGGCGATACGGAGCTGCTGCGCGATTACGTAAAAAAGTTGTTGAGATATCCTCGTCAGTAACAAATTAAGTCACTTTTCTTACTGTCATAAAGCTGTCATGCCGGAGACTTATAGTCGCTTTGTTTTTATTTTTTTATTGTATTTGTACATGGAGAAAATAAAGTGAAACAAAGCACTATTGCACTGGCCCTGTTACCGTTACTGTTTACCCCTGTGACAAAAGCCCGGATACCAGAGATGCCTGTTCTGGAAAATCGAGCAGCACAAGGAGATATTACTACGCCTGGCGGTGCTCGCCGTTTAACAGGCGATCAGACTGCCGCTTTACGTGATTCACTTAGCGATAAACCGGTAAAAAATATTATTTTACTAATTGGCGATGGGATGGGCGATTCGGAAATCACTGCCGCACGCAATTATGCCGAAGGCGCGGGTGGTTTTTTCAAAGGGATCGATGCCTTACCGTTGACTGGTCAATACACCCACTATGCGCTGGATAAAAAAACGGGCAAACCAGACTATGTGACCGATTCTGCCGCGTCAGCAACCGCCTGGTCAACCGGCGTCAAAACCTATAACGGCGCTCTGGGCGTTGATATTCACGAAAAGGATCACCCCACCATTTTGGAAATGGCAAAAGCTGCCGGACTGGCGACGGGTAACGTGTCAACGGCTGAATTGCAGGATGCCACGCCTGCAGCGCTGGTGGCGCATGTGACGTCGCGCAAATGTTATGGTCCAGGCGCTACCAGCGAGAAATGCCCGGGCAACGCGCTGGAAAAAGGGGGTAAAGGTTCTATTACCGAGCAACTGCTTAATACCCGTGCTGATGTCACGCTTGGCGGCGGCGCAAAAACCTTTGCAGAAATTGCAACCGCTGGCGAATGGCAGGGAAAAACGTTGCGTGAACAGGCGCAGGCGCGTGGTTATCAATTAGTCAGCGATACAGCATCGTTGAATGCGGTGATGGAAGCAAATCAGCAAAAACCGCTACTGGGATTATTTGCCGATGGCAATATGCCTGTGCTTTGGGAAGGACCAAAAGCAACATACCACGGCAATATTGATAAGCCCGCTGTAACCTGTACGCCGAATCCGCAACGTAATGATAGCGTGCCGACGCTGGCGCAGATGACCGATAAAGCCATTGAATTATTGAGTAAAAATGAGAAAGGCTTCTTCCTGCAAGTTGAGGGAGCATCGATCGACAAACAAGATCACGCCGCTAATCCTTGTGGGCAAATTGGTGAAACGGTCGATCTCGATGAAGCTGTACAGCGGGCGCTGGAATTTGCCAAAAAGGATGGCAATACACTGGTTGTGGTAACGGCAGACCATGCTCACGCCAGTCAGATTGTCGCGCCGGATACTAAAGCACCGGGCTTGACTCAGGCATTAAATACCAAAGATGGCGCAGTGATGGTGATCAGCTACGGTAACTCTGAAGAAGACTCTCAAGAGCACACTGGCAGCCAACTGCGAATTGCCGCTTATGGTCCACATGCCGCGAATGTGGTTGGCCTGACCGATCAGACCGATCTCTTCTACACTATGAAAGCTGCGCTGGGGCTGAAATAAAAACTCGCCCGGCGGTGAATTTTCGCTGTCGGGTGGTATTTTTCATGTTAGCAACCAGACTTAAAGGCAGATCACGGGCACAAACGCTCATGGTTAAAATGTGAAGAGGGATGGTGCTATGAAAATAACATTACTGGTTACCCTGCTATTCGGTCTGGTTTTTTTAACCACTGTCGGCGCTGCCGAGAAGACGTTAACCCCACAACAACAGCGTATGACTACCTGTAATCAACAGGCGACGGCGCAGGCGTTAAAAGGGGATGCCCGTAAGACGTACATGAGTGATTGCCTGAAGAACAGCAAATCTGCGCCTGGTGAAAAGAGTTTGACGCCACAGCAGCAGAAGATGCGTGAATGCAATGGTCAGGCGACGCAGCAATCTCTGAAAGGCGATGATCGCAATAAGTTTATGAGTACTTGCCTCAAAAAAGCCGCGTAATACCTGTTAGTGCTAACGGGTGAGCTAAGGAAATGGCTCACCCGAAATATCATACTCCCGCCTGTAGCCCCGTCTCTATAATTTGGGAAAATTGTTTCTGAATGTTCCCAAAAATAATGAATGATGAAAACTTTTTCAAAAAAGCGGCGGCGCATGGGGGGGAACCTCCTTTTACTCCTCAAAACGAACATCAGCGATCCGGGTTGCGATTTGCCCGTCGTGTCAGGCTTCCCCGTGCGGTGGGATTGGCTGGTATGTTCTTACCGATTGCTTCAACGCTGGTTTCGCACCCGTCGCCGGGCTGGTGGTGGCTGGTGTTGGTCGGCTGGGCATTTGTCTGGCCGCATTTGGCCTGGCAGTTAGCGAGCAGGGCTGTTGATCCGCTAAGCCGGGAAATTTACAACTTAAAAGCCGATGCAGTGTTAGCGGGAATGTGGGTAGGCGTAATGGGCGTAAACGTGCTGCCTTCAATCGCAATGTTGATGATTATGTGTCTGAATTTGATGGGGGCAGGCGGCCCCCGTCTGTTTGTTGCAGGTCTGGTGCTGATGGTGGTTTCCTGCCTTGTCACTCTGGAACTGACCGGTATTACGGTGTCGCTAAATAGTGCGCCGCTGGAATGGTGGCTCTCCCTTCCCATTATCATTATTTATCCTTTGCTGTTTGGTTGGGTCAGCTACCAGACGGCGATTAAACTGGCTGAACATAAACGCAGATTGCAGGTTATGAGTACTCGCGACGGTATGACGGGGGTGTATAACCGGCGTCATTGGGAAACGATGCTACGCAACGAATTTGATAATTGTCGGCGGCATAACCGTGATGCGACGTTATTGATTATTGATATCGACCATTTTAAGAGCATTAACGATACCTGGGGCCATGATGTCGGTGATGAAGCGATTGTTGCTCTCACCCGCCAGTTACAAATTACCCTGCGCGGCAGTGATGTGATTGGTCGATTTGGCGGCGATGAGTTTGCGGTGATCATGTCCGGTACGCCAGCGGAGAACGCCATTACCGCTATGTTGCGTGTGCATGAAGGGCTAAATAATTTACGCTTGTCGAATGCGCCGCAGGTGGTGTTACGGATTAGCGTTGGTGTTGCACCATTGAATCCACAAATGAGTCACTATCGTGAATGGCTGAAATCGGCAGATATGGCGCTCTATAAAGCAAAGAAAGCCGGACGTAACCGCACCGAAGTGGCGGCCTGACGTCCGGCGATGAGCATCAGGACTTGCTAAGTTTTTCTGATTTTTCCATACACTTCGTCATCGCTTCGATCACGGCGGCACGGAAGCCTTTCTCTTCCAGTACGCGCACTGCTTCAATGGTGGTGCCTCCCGGTGAGCAGACCATATCTTTCAATGCGCCGGGATGTTCTCCGGTTTCCAGTACCATTTTCGCGGACCCCATTACGGCCTGAGCTGCAAATTTATAGGCCTGTGCGCGTGGCATTCCGCCCAGCACCGCGGCGTCGGCCATCGCTTCGATAAACATAAAAACATAGGCTGGTGAAGAACCGCTCACTCCGACCACCGGATGGATCATCGGCTCGGCAATCACTTCCGCCTCACCGAAGCAGCGGAAAATATTCAGAACATCAGCGGTATCTTCTGGTGTGACCAGCGCATTTGGCGTCACGGAAGTCATCCCGGCGTTAACCAGTGCGGGGGTATTTGGCATCGCGCGGATAATTTTCCGGTCATGGCCCAGCGCCCGGGCAAGCTGGTCGAGGGGGACGCCTGCGGCGATAGAGACCACCAGCGAGTCTTTATTCAGGCTGGAGGTGATTTCGCTAAGCACTTTAATCATAATGCCTGGCTTAACGGCGGCAAAAACGATGTCGGCGATTTGCGCCACTTCTTGTGCCGATTCTGCGGCGTTGATGCCGAACTGGTCATGTAAGGCAGCGACTTTATCCGGGGAGGGGGTATAAACCCAGATTTGCCCTGGAAGGACCTGGCCGCTGGCAATCAGACCGCCGAGAATGGCTTTTCCCATATTGCCGCAGCCAATAAAACCGATTTTCTTTTCCATTGCCTCACTCCTGCCGTGAAATTCATTGTTTTGATAATCGCTGGCAGAAGCATAAACAGAACTATGCCGGAAGGCAAAAGCGCGACACAATAGAGGATGACTTAACAAAGGATGACTTTATGACAATATGGGTGGACGCCGATGCGTGTCCCAATGTAATTAAAGATATTTTGTACCGCGCGGCGGAACGTATGCAAATGCCCGTGGTGCTGGTGGCGAACCAGAGTTTACGCGTGCCGCCCTCGCGGTTCATTCGTACACTGCGCGTTGCGGCTGGTTTCGATGTTGCCGATAACGAAATCGTACGCCAGTGTGCGGCGGGGGATTTAGTGGTAACCGCGGATATCCCTCTTGCTTCAGAGGTCATCGGGAAAGGTGCGGCGGCGCTTAATCCACGCGGTGAGCGTTACACGCCAGCAACTATTCGCGAACGTCTGACAATGCGCGATTTTATGGATACTTTACGTGCCAGCGGTATTCAGACCGGAGGACCAGATAGTCTTTCGCAACGTGACCGCCAGTTATTTGCCGCTGAGCTGGAAAAGTGGTGGCTGGAAGTACAACGTAGTCGCGCATAAATGTAATTTATTATTTACACTCCTTTCTCATATATTTCTTGTTATAGTAAGGAATGTATTGAAATTTGCGTCCTGAGTGGAACTATTTCTTTACAATCGAAATTGTACTAGCTTGATGGTATGATCGCTATTCTCACGAAACCGGCTTTCGTCGCACTGCGACCTTTTGGGGAAAACCCACGATGACACAACCTCTTTTTCTGATCGGGCCTCGGGGCTGTGGTAAAACAACGGTTGGAATGGCCCTTGCCGATTCGCTCAATTGTCGGTTTGTCGATACCGACCAATGGCTGCAATCACAACTCAATATGACGGTCGCGGAGATCGTCGAAAAGGAAGAGTGGGCTGGATTTCGCGCCAGAGAGACCGCGGCGCTGGAAGCAGTGACTGCGCCTTCCAGTGTTATCGCAACAGGGGGCGGCATTATTCTGACGGAATTTAATCGTCATTACATGCGCAATAACGGAATTGTGGTTTACCTTTGCGCGCCGGTATCGGTGTTGGTTAATCGCCTGCAAGCTGCGCCTGAAGAGGACTTACGACCGACTCTGACAGGGAAACCGTTAAGTGAAGAGGTCGAGGAAGTGCTGGAAGAACGCGATGCGCTGTATCGCGAAGTTGCGCACATTATCATTGACGCCACAAACGAACCGGATCAGGTGGTCTCCGAAATTCGCTGTGCATTGACACAGACACTAACAGAGCACCAGCTCCGTGCAGCGCATCCTAACCCTGACTCTTTTATCTGCGAGCATTCGACATCTCTGGATGCTAAAAAAACGGAGAAAGAGTGACAGTATAAAACGGCTCGGAAGGGATTCTGAGTGCCACTATAACGGACCTGCGTCACACTTTTCACAATTCATGTTTTTCAAATAATTAGAATATTAAACAATAACAACCCATTACTGGAATCATTTGGAATCTTTACATTATGCCGTGCGCGTTTGCTGCCAGGCTTTTTGTCATTTGCTGCACAGGTGACTGTCAGCAGTGGGGCATGGCATTTAGCCGGTAATTAACGACGAAGTAAAAGTAAGGTGGAAGAACAATGAGTGCGTCGTTGGCAATCCTGACCATCGGCATTGTACCTCTGCAGGAAGTTTTGCCGCTCCTGACCGAGTACATTGACGAAAAGAATATTTCTCATCATAGCCTGTTGGGAAATCTAAGCCGCGAGAGAGTGATGGCGGAGTATGCGCCGCAAGCGGGCGAAGAAACTATTCTCACATTACTCAATGATAATCAGTTGGCCCAGGTTTCGCGTCGAAAAATAGAACGTGATCTGCAAAGTGTGGTTGAAGTGCTCGATAGCCAGGGTTACGACGTTATTTTGTTGATGAGCACGGCTGCCATTCGCGGTATGACCGTCCGAAATACGATCTTCCTGGAACCGTTGCGTATTTTACCACCGCTGGTTTCCTCTATTGTTGAGGGCCATCAGGTCGGTGTGATCGTACCGGTTGAAGAGCTGTTGGAAGCGCAGGCACAAAAATGGCAAATCTTACAAAAACCGCCGTTGTTCTCTCTGGGGGATCCTGTTCATGATTCGGAACAGAAAATCATCGAGGCAGGGAAAGAATTATTGGCAAATGGCGCGGATGTTATCATGCTGGATTGTCTTGGATTTAACCAACGTCATCGCGATTTACTGCAAAAACAGCTCGATGTTCCTGTTTTGCTCTCTAACGTATTGATTGCAAGGTTGGCAGCGGAATTACTGATGTAATTTTGCGTGACAGCCAGCGTCTCTGGCCCCTATAGTGACATAGACGTTTAACTACCAGACAAGGCCAGTTTATGCTTCAAAGTAATGAGTACTTTTCCGGCAAAGTGAAATCGATCGGCTTTACCAGTAGCAGCACTGGCCGCGCCAGCGTCGGCGTGATGGTGGAAGGCGAATATACCTTCAGCACTGCCGAACCTGAAGAGATGACAGTAATTAGTGGCGCGCTGAATGTGTTGCTGCCTGACGCGACTGACTGGCGAGTGTACGAAGCTGGTGAAGTGTTTAATGTTCCCGGTCACAGCGAGTTCCATCTGCAAGTTGCTGAACCGACCTCTTATTTGTGCCGCTATCTGTAATATCGCGCCTTCTCGGTTGAACGGGAGGGCGTTTTTCTGAAATGTTTCTATTTAATTAATAATAGTATTTTTTTTGCTGTTTTTTTAGGCATCTTTATAATCTGTCAAGATGGGTATAAATATTATGAATAGGTAATTAACACCCCTCAATAATATGCCGATGCAGGCGACGAGACTAAAAGAGATGTCGTCGTTAATATTATTTTCTGTCTTCCAGAACTACAGCCGTTACGTAATTTAGTCAAAACTGGAGTGATGCGGTAAACTCGTAGTGAAGCGCGTAATAAGTTGGAGGAAAGATAATGAAACAACGCCCCTGGAGCAAGTTACAGCGGGAGATTTATGATTTACTGACTCCGACGATTAATCTGCAAATTCACTGCACATGCTACCCGATGCGTAGTCAAAATGGGGGAAGCACCGATTTGCCGCGTTACTGGATTTCTCTGGATAAAGACATTATCTGGGATTATCCCAAAGACTTTGTGGCGGGTAATTGCGGAGTTCAGAATTGTCACGGTGAAACCTGTTGGTACCCTTACCTGACAGATATTTCTGCGATATCTAATTTACTGCGTGAATATATTGATACACCGAAAGAAGATGTGTTAACGAAGCAGTTTACTAACGATAAATGGGGATTAGTGAATATTCTGCGTGCCGCCGACAGGCGAATAGGAATGAGGCGGTTAGATCAGTTACGACGTAAAACGCATAATATTGCCGCGTTAAAAATCATTGCCCGACGTACCGAATGATTACCCAATGCCGGATATGGTATACGCACTTTATCCGGCTAGTCATGGTTTCGTAGGCCGGATAAGACGCGCCAGGCATCACATCCGGCGTTGAAGGCAAATTAGTGATTAACGCTGGGCTTCACCACCTAATCCTTCGATCAGGTTTTGAATCAATGCCGCCAGTTCACCAGTCATCAGGATGAAATCGGCATCAAACCGCTGGGCGAAATCCTCACGATCAATGTCTTCGTTTTGATCGCGTAGTTCGTCGCAGAATTTCAGACGTTTCAGCGAGCCATCGTCGCACATTACAAACTGAATGCGTTGTTGCCAGTCGAGCGCCAGTTTGGTGACGACTTTTCCGGCTTCAATGTGATTGGTGATCTCTTCGCTGGTCAGGTCCTGTTTTTTCGCGCGGATCACGCCGCCATCTTCCAACAGCGATTTCAGTTCAGCTTCATCGAGTAACTGGAAGCCCTGCGCCGCGCCACCGGAACGCACCCATTCGGTTAGCGTGAGTTCAATCGGGTTTTCCATGCTCAATGGCACAACTGGTAGCGAACCGAGGCTTTTACGCAGCAGTGCCAGCGTATCTTCTGCTTTTTTGGCACTGGCGCAGTCCACCATAATCAAACCGTTAACCGTGTCGATCCACATCATTGTCTGGCTAAAGCGGCTGAAAGCGCGTGGCAGCAGAGAGTGCAGCACTTCATCTTTCAGTGAATCTTTTTCAGTTTTCTTCAGCTTACGCGCCTGTTCCGCTTCCAGTTTGGCGATTTTCGCTTCCAGCGCCTGTTTAATGACCGGAGACGGGAGAATTTTTTCTTCTTTGCGTGCGCAAATAATAATTTGACCATTGGCAACGTGCGTTAATGCATCGCTGTGCGATCCCATCGGAGGAACCCAGCCCATTTTCGCCATATCCTGGCTGCCGCACGGGGTAAATGCCATCGAGGCTAGCTGTTTTTCCATCTCTTCTGCACGCAGTGAAATGTCGCGGCTAAGACGGTAAACCATTAAATTTTTGAACCACAGCATGATAATTTCCACGGCCTTGTCGTTAAATTTAGCGGGCATGATAACGAATTGTCGGCGGCCTTGCATTGCCAATCCCATTGCCTGTCTCTACGCTATTGATATTGAAAAAGATAAGGAGAGTACCGTGCGTATAGGTATCGATTTAGGCGGCACCAAAACTGAAGTGATTGCCCTGGGCGATGCAGGGGAGCAGTTGTATCGCCATCGTCTTCCCACACCGCGTGATGATTACCGACAAACTATTGAAACGATTGCCACACTGGTCGATATGGCGGAACAGACAACGGGGCAATGTGGAACGGTAGGTATCGGCATACCCGGCTCTATCTCGCCATATACTGGCGTGGTAAAAAATGCCAATTCCACCTGGTTAAACGGACAGCCATTCGATAAAGACTTAAGCGCACGATTGCAGCGGGAGGTCCGGCTGGCAAATGACGCCAATTGTCTGGCTGTTTCAGAAGCGGTAGATGGCGCGGCGGCAGGGGCGAAGACGGTATTTGCCGTGATTATCGGCACGGGATGTGGCGCAGGTGTGGCGTTCAATGGGCGGGCGCATATCGGTGGCAACGGCACGGCAGGCGAGTGGGGGCACAATCCACTACCGTGGATGGACACAGACGAACTGCGTTATCGCGAGGAAGTCCCTTGTTATTGCGGTAAACAAGGTTGTATTGAAACCTTTATTTCGGGAACAGGATTCGCTACAGATTACCATCGGCTGAGCGGACACGTGCTGAAAGGCAGTGAAATCATTCGTCTCGTCGAAGAAAACGATCCGGTAGCGGAGCTGGCATTGGACCGTTATGAGCGGCGCCTGGCGAAGTCACTGGCACATGTGGTGAATATTCTCGACCCGGACGTGATTGTCCTGGGCGGCGGGATGAGCAATGTCGAGCGTTTATATCAAACCGTTCCGCCGCTGATTAAACGGTTTGTCTTCGGTGGCGAATGTGAAACGCCAGTGCGTAAGGCGAAGCATGGTGATTCCAGTGGCGTACGCGGCGCCGCGTGGTTATGGCCGCAAGAGTAACAACCAGGCATTTACAGGCCAGATAAGGCGCTCATGCCGCATCTGGCAGGTTGCCAGTCACCGTAACCAATCAATGCATAGTTTGCAGGATAATGATCAGTCAGGATTTCTTCCTCTGTATTCATTATCCTGCTGAATAGCTATTTCACCGCAAATGCACTGTCCAGTTTGCTGTAGCCCAGGCCGTTGATCTTTTTCACTTTGATCTGTACCGGAATGCGCTCTTTCATTGCGTCAACGTGGCTAATCACGCCGATAGTTTTACCGCTGGCGTTCAGTGCATCCAGCGCATCAAGAGCGGTATCCAGCGTTTCGCTATCCAGTGTGCCGAAGCCTTCATCGAGAAATAGCGAGTCAATACGCGTTTTATGGCTGACCAGATCCGAAAGCGCCAGTGCCAGCGCCAGGCTAACGAGAAAACTCTCGCCGCCGGAAAGGGTGCGGGTATCGCGTACCGCATCGGCCTGCCAGGTATCGATAACCTCAACTTCCAGCGTCTCGCTGGCTTTGCGCTGTAACAGATAGCGCCCGTGCAGACGGGTAAGTTGCTGGTTAGCCAGGTGAACCAGATTGTCCAGCGTTAGTCCCTGGGCGAACTTACGGAATTTATCGCCTTCTTTAGAGCCGATCAGTGCGTTGAGATATCCCCAGTCTTCGGCCTGTTGCGTCATCAGGGAAATTTGTTGCATCAGGGCCTGTTGCTGTTGACGATTATCTGCATCCTGCTTCAGTTGCTGGCGAATTTCCCCCTGTCGGGTGGTACTTTCACGCAATTTTTGGTTAGTTTGTACTAACTCCTGCTGTATTTGTTCCACTGTTAAAGTGAGATCCAGTCCGGCAGGCGGCTGTTGCTGATGTTGTGTCAGCGTTTCAGACACCTGAGATGCCAGCGTTTGCGCCTGACGACGCTGGTTTTCCAGACGTTGTTTAAGTTGCTCCAGTTGGGTCAGCTTCTGTTCATCCATTAGTGCCGCAACGAACTCTTGCTGGTCGGCAAAGATGCTGCCCTCTAGCGCAGCGTCAAACTGCATCTGGACTTTTTCCAGGTTTTGTTGCGCCAGAACTTCCTGTTGCTTTAAGGTCCGGCACTGGCTTTGTATCGCGAGGCATTGTTCATGAATTTGCCGCCAGTTTTCCAGCGCCACATTTTCTTCACTGTGTGGTAACTCATCACTTTGCGGTAATGTGTCCAGAATCGGCGTCAGTTGCTGAATACGGTTTTGCAGCTCGCTTAATTCATTCTGGCGCTGTTGCCAGCTTTGAGCTTCTTGCTGGCGTGCTGCCAACCAGCTCTCTTCTTCATCTTCCTGCGGTAATGTCAGCGCGTAACTTGCTAATGTTGCAGAGAGTTGCTGATGGCGTTGTTCTATTTGTTGTTGATACTGAGTAATTTGCTGATTATGTGCGGCAATTTGCGCCTGCAATTCATGGCGCTGACTGAGCAATCGCAACTGTTGTTCGTGCTCATCTTGTGCATCAAGCCACGGTTGAATATCGTCCTGCGGCTGCAACGTGATATTCAGGCTGTCTGTGACGGCTTGCCACTGTTGAGTAAGCGCTTGCTCATCTTGCCGGATGCTTTGCGCTTCGTTCTCATCGCGCTGAAGCTGCTTTGTTAATGCATCCAGTTGCCCACGCAGCGCCGCGCCTTCTTCGCCGAGCTTTTTCACTTCCTTTTCCAGCGTCAGTAAGCGGGCCTGATTAACCCCCAGTTCCAGCGCCTGATAGGCCTCGACCGCCGGGTGGCTGGTGGAACCGCAAAGCGGACACGGCTGACCCGCCTGTAACTGCGCGCGCTGGGCTTCCAGCGTTTTAATACGTGCTTCCTGCTCGCAAATGGTTTTGACATCGGCAAGCTGCTGCGTCTTTTCTTTATAACGTTGGCGCATTTCTGTCAGCACAGCGTTGCGTTGCGTTTGTTCCAGCGTAACGCTCTGAATAGCGGCTTGTAGCTGCGCCAGCCGTTTTTGCTGAGGGACTATCTGCCCGTGCAGCGCAACCAGGCGCTGACGCAGTGGGCGTTGCTCAGCATGTTGCGCCTGGGCGGTAGCAGCTTCATCAGCGGTTAAAGTCAACGAGATCGCCGGAAGCGCATTAAGTTTTTGCCCGGCATGGTTTAACTGCTGTTGCCATTGCCGCAGATGTGCGCGATCGCTGGCCTGTTGGGAGAACTGCGCACGCCATCCGGTCAATTCGTTGTTCCACAGGCGAAAGCGGTCATTTTCCTGTAACCACGCATTCAGCGTTTGTTGACGGTGTTGTATTTCTGCTGACAAACGTGTTGCGTGGTGGCGAATGTTCGCGCGAAGCGCCATTGTGCTTTGTAAGCGAGTGTTCACTTCCTCAATCTGCTGACGAGTATGCGTCAGAGCAGCAGAGTGTTCTGCGATGCGTTCCCAGTGTGGACGGAGATTTCGCGCTGGCAGTGCCAGACGGAGTGCCGCCAGTTGGGGTTGCGCTTTTTCTTCCTCTGCCAGTGCCTGTTGCAGCGTTTGTTGACGACGGCGCGTTTCCTTCTGTAATTCATCCAGACGCGTTAACCAGTTTAGTGATTGTTGTTCTTGCTGTTGCGCGACAAGTAACTGTTTTTCTTCGTCAGTAAGTGCCTGCAAACTTTCTGTCAGCGATTGCACTTGTTCTGGTGCGAGCAACGCGACGCCGTTGGCCTGCGCTTGCAGTTTCTCCAGCTCAGTACGGGCCAATTTGTGCTGTTCAAAGACCATCGCCGAGATTTGCCCGTAGATTTCGGTGCCGGTTAACTCCTCGAGCAATTCCGCGCGCTCTTTCGGTTTGGCATTGAGGAAGGCTGCAAATTGGCCCTGCGAAAGCAGCATCGAACGGGTGAAACGTCCGTAATCCAGTCCGGTTAATGTCGCCGTTAATTCCAGCTTATCTTTTACTTTATCGGCAAGGATTTTACCGTCTGCACAGCGCGCCAGCTCTACGCGCGGCACCTGCAAATTACCGTCCGGCTGGTTGCGCGCCCGATTCTGGCTCCAGAATGCGCGGTACGCTTCGCCTTTGACTTCAAATTCAACTTCCGCCAGACATTCGGCGGTATCGCGGGTCATCAGATCATTTTGCGATTGTGAAATGGTTGAGAGGCGCGGAGTCTCGTGATACAGCGCCAGACAAATGGCATCCAGCAGCGTGGTTTTCCCCGCGCCGGTAGGGCCGGTAATCGCAAACAGCCCGTTACTGGCGAACGGCTCGCGGGTGAAATCAATCTTCCATTCGCCTTTTAATGAGTTGAGGTTTTTCAGGCGCAGGCTGAGAATTTTCATGCTTCATGTTCTCCGGCGAGGGTCTGCAATGTTGTGGCGAAAAGATGTTGCAGACGTTGATGCTGCGTTTCATCAAGTTCCTCCAGCGCCAGACGGCGATTAAAAACGTCTTCGACGCTAAGTTCGCTGAGAGTTTCACGCTGTTGGCTGGCCAATACACGCTCGCGCTGTTCGCGGCTCCGGCGTACCAGCAGGACTTCCACAGGCAGTGATTCAGTTAATGTCTGAATTTTGCGTTGAATATCATGCAGATACTCATCAGTAGTGATTTCAATATCCAGCCAGACGGGCGGGTTCTGCGGCGCATCTCGCCATTGTTCCAGTTGCGTGGTAATCGCCGCCAGGTCTCCTTTCAGTACCGCCATCGGTTGCGTTACCGGTACGCTCAGATTTTCCACGCTCTCTAATTTACCGTTTGAAAATGTCACCAGATGGACATATTTATTTTTGCCGCATTCATCAAAACTCAGAGGAATGGGGGAACCGCAATAGCGAACATGCTCCATGCCGCCAATAATCTGCGCGCGGTGAATATGCCCGAGCGCGATGTAGTCGGCTGGCGGAAAGTTTTGTGCCGGGAAGGCATCCAGCGTACCTATATAGATGTCGCGCACGGCGTCGCTTTTGCTGGCGCCAACGGTCGTTAAATGCCCCGTGGCGATGATGGGCAGAGGCTGATCGCCGCGCAGTTTGCAGGCATCGGCATAGTGTTGTTGGTAATAGTCAGTGATCGCTGTCAGCAAATGCTGCTGTTTTTCAATACCGTTAAGCCCCGCCTGGCTGGTAATAATGTCACGCGGGCGTAAAAAAGGAATGGGGCATAGCACCGCGCCTGGCGTCCCGTCGCGACGTGGCAAGATTTGTGGGGCATGTCCGGCGCTGGCGACCACGGTAGTATTGAGGAACGCCATGATATCGCGCGATTCATTCAGCGTGGCTACCGAGTCATGGTTTCCTGCCAGTACCACCAGATGACAGCCGGTTTGCTGTAAATTGACAACAAAGCGGTTATATAACGTACGGGCGTAACTGGGCGGTGAGCCGGTATCGAAAACATCACCGGCAACAATAATCGCATCTACTTGATGGGTTTGCGCGGTCTCCAGCAGCCAGTCAAGAAAGGCCTGATGTTCAGCTTCGCGGCTTTTGCTGTAGAAGTTCTGGCCGAGATGCCAGTCTGATGTGTGAAGAATGCGCATAACAATTTCCTGGCGAAAAAGCATGAGCGCGATTATACCCAAACAGGTGTGTGATTTACTTTTTTCTGCGCCCGGAAATCAATAACCTGAGGACGAGTGCGACGTTCTTTTCATAAATCTGTCATAAATCTGACGCATAATGGCGTCGCATTAATGATCGCAATCTATCTCTTACAACAGGGCAAATCATGGCGAGACGTATTCTGGTCGTAGAAGATGAAGCTCCAATTCGCGAAATGGTCTGCTTCGTACTCGAGCAAAATGGCTTTCAGCCAGTCGAAGCGGAAGATTATGACAGTGCTGTGAACCAACTGAATGAACCCTGGCCGGATTTAATTCTCCTCGACTGGATGTTACCCGGCGGTTCCGGTATCCAGTTCATCAAACATCTTAAGCGTGAGTCAATGACCCGGGATATCCCGGTGATGATGTTGACCGCCAGAGGGGAAGAAGAAGATCGCGTGCGTGGACTTGAAACCGGCGCGGATGACTATATCACCAAGCCGTTTTCGCCGAAGGAGCTGGTGGCGCGAATTAAAGCGGTGATGCGCCGTATTTCCCCTATGGCGGTAGAAGAGGTGATTGAGATGCAGGGGCTAAGTCTCGATCCGACTTCTCACCGGGTGATGGCGGGCGAAGAGCCGCTGGAGATGGGGCCGACAGAATTTAAACTACTGCACTTTTTTATGACCCATCCCGAACGCGTGTACAGTCGCGAACAACTGTTAAATCATGTCTGGGGAACCAACGTGTATGTGGAGGACCGCACGGTCGATGTCCACATTCGTCGCCTGCGTAAAGCACTGGAACCTGGCGGGCATGACCGTATGGTGCAGACTGTGCGCGGTACCGGATATCGTTTTTCAACCCGCTTTTAACGCCTTGCTCATCGGACGCAGAGCAGGGCTTATGATTTCTTAACTGGAGTATCTTACGTGCTGGAACGGCTGTCGTGGAAAAGGCTGGTGCTGGAGCTGCTACTTTGCTGCCTCCCGGCCTTCATCCTGGGTGCTTTTTTTGGTTACCTGCCCTGGTTTTTATTGGCATCGGTAACGGGACTGCTTATCTGGCATTTCTGGAATTTATTGCGTCTTTCATGGTGGCTGTGGGTTGATCGCAGTATGACGCCGCCACCGGGGCGTGGTAGCTGGGAACCGCTGCTGTACGGCTTACACCAGATGCAACTGCGTAATAAAAAACGTCGCCGCGAGCTGGGCAATCTTATTAAACGTTTTCGTAGCGGCGCGGAGTCGCTGCCCGATGCGGTGGTGCTGACTACGGAAGAGGGCGGCATTTTCTGGTGCAACGGTCTGGCGCAACAAATTCTTGGCCTGCGCTGGCCGGAAGATAATGGGCAGAACATCCTTAACCTGCTGCGTTACCCGGAGTTTACGCAATATCTGAAAACTCGCGATTTTTCTCGCCCGCTTAATCTGGTACTCAACACCGGGCGGCATCTGGAAATTCGCGTCATGCCTTATACCCATAAACAGTTGCTGATGGTGGCGCGCGATGTCACGCAAATGCATCAACTGGAAGGGGCGCGGCGCAACTTTTTTGCCAACGTAAGCCATGAGTTGCGTACACCGTTGACGGTATTACAGGGCTACCTGGAGATGATGCATGAGCAGCCGCTGGAAGGCGCAGTTCGAGAAAAAGCGTTGCACACCATGCGTGAACAGACCCAGCGGATGGAAGGTCTGGTAAAGCAGTTGCTGACACTGTCAAAAATTGAAGCTGCACCAACGCAGTTGCTGAATGAGAAGGTTGATGTGCCGATGATGCTGCGCGTTGTTGAGCGTGAAGCTCAGACTCTGAGCCAGCACAAACAGACATTTACTTTTGAAATTGATAACAACCTCAAAGTGTCTGGCAATGAAGATCAGCTACGTAGTGCGATTTCCAACCTGGTTTATAACGCGGTGAATCATACGCCGGAAGGTACACATATTACCGTGCGCTGGCAGCGAGTACCGCACGGTGCCGAGTTTAGCGTTGAAGATAACGGGCCAGGCATTGCACCGGAGCATATTCCGCGACTGACGGAGCGTTTTTATCGTGTTGATAAAGCGCGTTCCCGACAAACAGGTGGCAGCGGATTAGGGTTAGCCATCGTTAAACATGCGGTGAATCATCACGAAAGTCGCCTGAATATTGAGAGTACATTGGGTAAAGGCACGCGTTTCAGCTTTGTTTTGCCGGAACGTTTAATTGCCAAAAACAGTGATTAATCCACCTTTGTCATTTTTTGTTTCCACAAGCCAGCCGACGCTGGCTTTTTTTGTTTGCAGTCAAAAAACGAACGCTAAATTTCACAACGAATGGTGATTTTTTGTTCGCATGATTAGCCATATCTTTTTCACTGAAATAGTGTTTTATACTGATTAATGATTTCTTATCGATATATACCTCTGGTTTTTAGATCCCTCCTTGCTTTAAAACGTTATAAGCGTTTAAATTGCGCATCAGATGCTGTCATACTGACTGCATTAAAGCGGTAAATCGAAAAACTATTCTTCGCCGCATTTGGTCGGGAGTTTTTCCCGCTAAAATTGTTTAAAAATACCGCTGTATCATCCCCAGGGATTGGCACAAAAATTTAACGTTACAACACCACATCCACAGGCAGTATGATTTATGACCCATCAGTTAAGATCGCGCGATATCATCGCTCTGGGCTTTATGACATTTGCGTTGTTCGTCGGCGCAGGTAACATTATTTTCCCTCCCATGGTCGGCTTGCAGGCAGGCGAACGCGTCTGGACTGCGGCGTTCGGCTTCCTCATTACTGCCGTAGGTCTGCCGGTATTAACGGTGGTGGCGCTGGCGAAAGTTGGCGGCGGTGTTGACAGCCTGAGCACGCCAATTGGTAAAGTTGCAGGTGTACTGCTGGCAACGGTTTGCTACCTGGCGGTGGGGCCGCTGTTTGCGACGCCGCGTACAGCAACAGTCTCCTTTGAAGTGGGGATTGCGCCGTTGACAGGCGACTCCGCGCTTCCGCTGTTTATCTACAGCCTGGTCTATTTCGCTATCGTTATTCTGGTTTCCCTCTATCCGGGCAAACTGCTGGATACAGTCGGTAACTTCCTTGCGCCGCTGAAAATTATCGCGTTGGTTATCCTGTCTGTTGCTGCAATTGTCTGGCCGGCGGGTTCTATTAGTACCGCGACAGAGTCTTATCAAAACGCTGCGTTTTCTAATGGCTTCGTCAACGGCTATCTGACGATGGATACGCTGGGCGCAATGGTATTTGGGATCGTTATTGTTAACGCAGCGCGTTCTCGCGGCGTTACCGAAGCGCGCCTGCTGACCCGTTATACCGTCTGGGCGGGCCTGATGGCGGGTGTTGGTTTAACGCTGTTGTACCTGGCGCTGTTCCGTCTGGGTTCAGACAGCGCGTCGCTGGTTGATCAATCCGCGAACGGCGCGGCAATTCTGCATGCTTACGTTCAGCACACTTTTGGCGGCGGCGGTAGCTTCTTGCTGGCGGCGTTAATTTTCATTGCCTGCCTGGTTACGGCGGTTGGCCTGACCTGTGCCTGTGCGGAATTCTTCGCCCAGTACGTACCGCTCTCTTATCGTACGCTGGTGTTTATCCTCGGCGGTTTCTCGATGGTGGTGTCTAACCTTGGCTTGAGCCAGCTGATTCAGATCTCCGTACCGGTGCTGACCGCTATTTATCCGCCGTGTATCGCACTGGTTGTATTAAGTTTTACGCGCTCATGGTGGCATAATTCGTCCCGCGTGATTGCTCCGCCGATGTTTATCAGCTTGCTTTTTGGTATTCTCGACGGGATCAAAGCATCCGCATTCAGCGATATCTTACCGTCCTGGGCGCAGCGTTTACCGTTGGCCGAACAAGGTCTGGCGTGGTTAATGCCAACAGTGGTGATGGTGGTTCTGGCCATTATCTGGGATCGCGCGGCAGGTCGTCAGGTGACCTCCAGCGCTCACTAAATCACTGAAAATTTGTTTTAACCACGGGGCTACGATGCCCCGTGGTTTTTTATTGTGTTGATGGGTTAGGAATTGATGGAAAGTAAGAACAAGCTAAAGCGTGGGCTAAGTACCCGACACATACGCTTTATGGCACTGGGTTCAGCAATCGGCACCGGGTTGTTTTACGGTTCGGCAGACGCCATCAAAATGGCCGGACCGAGCGTGTTGTTGGCCTATATTATCGGTGGCGTCGCGGCGTATATCATTATGCGCGCGCTGGGAGAAATGTCGGTACATAATCCGGCCGCCAGCTCTTTCTCGCGCTATGCACAGGAAAACCTTGGCCCGCTGGCAGGTTATATCACCGGCTGGACCTACTGCTTTGAAATCCTGATCGTCGCCATCGCCGATGTGACCGCTTTCGGTATTTATATGGGCGTCTGGTTCCCGACAGTACCGCACTGGATTTGGGTGTTGAGCGTGGTATTAATCATCTGCGCTATTAACCTGATGAGCGTAAAAGTCTTCGGCGAGCTGGAGTTCTGGTTCTCGTTCTTTAAAGTTGCCACCATTATCATCATGATTGTCGCTGGTTTCGGCATCATCATCTGGGGGATTGGCAACGGCGGGCAACCGACCGGTATCCATAACCTGTGGAGCAACGGCGGCTTCTTCAGTAACGGCTGGCTTGGTATGGTCATGTCGTTGCAAATGGTGATGTTTGCCTACGGTGGTATCGAAATTATTGGTATTACTGCCGGTGAAGCGAAAGAGCCGGAGAAATCTATTCCACGCGCCATTAACTCCGTGCCGATGCGTATTCTGGTGTTTTATGTCGGTACGCTGTTCGTCATTATGTCTATTTATCCGTGGAATCAGGTTGGCACCGCCGGTAGCCCGTTTGTGCTGACGTTCCAGCATATGGGCATTACCTTTGCCGCCAGCATTCTTAACTTTGTTGTGCTGACCGCCTCGTTATCGGCAATTAACAGCGACGTGTTTGGTGTAGGCCGTATGCTGCACGGCATGGCAGAGCAGGGCAGCGCGCCGAAAATTTTCAGCAAAACCTCGCGTCGCGGTATTCCGTGGGTCACGGTACTGGTGATGACCACTGCGCTGCTGTTTGCGGTGTACCTGAACTACATCATGCCGGAAAACGTCTTCCTGGTGATCGCTTCGCTGGCAACCTTCGCCACGGTGTGGGTATGGATTATGATCCTGTTGTCGCAGATTGCTTTCCGTCGGCGTCTGCCGCCAGAAGAAGTTAAGGCGCTGAAGTTTAAAGTACCGGGCGGAGTGGCAACAACTATCGCGGGTTTGATTTTCTTGCTCTTTATTATCGGGCTGATTGGTTACCACCCTGACACGCGTATTTCTCTGTATGTTGGTTTCGCGTGGATTGTTGTGCTGTTGATTGGCTGGATGTTTAAGCGCCGCCGCGATCGCCAGCTGGCTGAAAATCACTAATTACTCTGTACTGTAAACCGGGTCAGGAACAAATCCTGATCCGGCTATTCCGAAAGTTATCCGCCCCCGTCCTCCTCCCCCAAATATCCTTAAGATGATGAGTGATCCTGCATTAGGCTATGGCAAGGTGATCAGATTTTCATCACAGGGGAATTATGATGTTAAATGCATGGCACCTGCCGGTGCCCCCATTTGTTAAACAAAGCAAAGATAAACTGCTCATTACGCTGTGGCTGATGGGCGAAGAGTCGCCGCAACGCATTATGCTGCGCACGGAAAACAATAACGAAGAAACGTCAGTGCCGATGCATAAACAGCGCAGTCAGCCGCAGCCTGGCGTAACGGCATGGCGAGCAGCGATTGCTCTCTCTTGCGGGCAGCCGCGGCGACGCTATAGCTTTAAATTGCTGTGGCACGATCGCCAGCGTTGGTTTACGCCGCAAGGCTTCAGCCGTATACCGCCCGCTCGACTGGAACAGTTTGCCGTCGATGCACCGGATATTGGTCCACAATGGGTAGCGGATCAGGTTTTTTATCAGATCTTCCCGGATCGTTTTGCTCGTAGCCTTCCTCGCGAAGATGGGCAGGATCGTGTCTATTACCATCATGCGGCCGGGCGGGAGATTATTCTGCGCGATTGGGAGGAACCGATTACTGCGCAGGCGAGCGGATCAACGTTCTATGGCGGCGATCTGGACGGTATTAGTGATAACTTGCCGTATCTGAAAAAACTTGGTGTAACGGCGCTGTATCTTAACCCGGTGTTTAAAGCACCGAGCGTGCATAAATACGATACCGAGGATTATCGCCATGTCGATTCGCAATTTGGCGGTGACGGGGCGTTACTGCGTTTGCGGCACAATACGCAGCAGCAGGGAATGCGGCTGGTGCTGGACGGCGTGTTTAACCACAGTGGCGATTCTCATGCCTGGTTCGACCGACACAACAGTGGGACAGGTGGAGCCTGCCATAATCCTGAATCTCCCTGGCGCAGTTGGTACTCGTTTAGTGATGATGGCACGGCGCTTGACTGGCTGGGCTATGCCAGTCTGCCTAAGCTGGATTATCAGTCGGAAAGTCTGGTGAATGAAATTTATCGCGGCGAAGACAGTATTGTCCGCCACTGGTTGAAAGCGCCGTGGAATATAGATGGCTGGCGGCTGGATGTGGTGCATATGCTGGGGGAAGCGGGGGGCGCACGCAATAATTTGCAGCATGTTGCCGGGATCACCAAAGCCGCAAAAGAAACCCAGCCGGAAGCGTATATTGTGGGCGAGCATTTTGGCGATGCACGGCAATGGCTACAGGCCGATGTGGAAGATGCCGCCATGAACTATCGCGGCTTCACATTCCCGTTGTGGGGATTTCTCGCCAATACCGACATCTCTTATGATCCGCAGCAGATTGACGCCCAAACCTGTATGGTCTGGATGGATAATTACCGCGCAGGGCTTTCTCATCAACAACAATTACGCATGTTTAATCAGCTTGATAGCCACGATACCGCGCGATTTAAAACGCTGCTTGGACGGGATGTTGCGCGTCTGCCGCTGGCAGTGGTCTGGCTGCTCACCTGGCCTGGCGTACCGTGCATTTATTACGGTGATGAAGTAGGGCTGGATGGCAAAAACGACCCGTTTTGCCGTAAACCGTTCCCCTGGCAGGTGGAAAAACAGGATACGGCGTTATTCGCGCTGTACCAGCGAATGATTGCGCTGCGTAAGAAAAGCCAGGCACTGCGTCGTGGTGGCTGTCAGGTGCTGTATGCGGAAGATAATGTGGTGGTGTTTGTTCGTGTGCTGAATCAGCAGCGAGTGCTGGTGGCGATCAACCGTGGCGAAGCGTGTGAAGTCGTGTTACCCGCGTCGCCGTTGCTTAATGTCGCGCAATGGCAACGCAAGGAAGGGCATGGACAATTGGCGGAAGGGATTCTTGTGTTGCCTGCAATTTCGGCCACGGTGTGGATGAACTAATTCCTTACAACGCTTTGCGTGACGCCTGCGCCATCATCCACGGATAAAACCGCCAGAAGCGGGTTTCGAGGGCGTCATAATGGGCGTCTAAATCGTACCAGGAGTCACGCAGGGCATCCAGACGTGGGCGACGGCTTGCCATGCCGTTTAACACGTTCTGGATGAAATCCATATCGCGATAGCGCACCAGCCATTGCTCTGACCATAAATAATTGTTCAGGTTGATAAAACGCGGCGGTGAGTCCGGCAAAATAGTCATCACTTGCTCGCGGGCATAACAGACAAATTCCTCTAACGGAAAATCGGGCGACAGTTGCGACCAGTGGCGGGAAAGAAAGTGATCCCACATGACATCCAGCGTAATAGGCGCAACGCGGCGAGTTTCATTACGAAACCACTCTCGCGCTTCGCGGACTTCCGGCAGATTATCGGTTAATACGTCGATACGCCGATGCATATGAATGCCAGCCACGACGTCGGGTGGAAAACTTTCTTCAGGATTTCCGCGAACAAAATCAGCCAGTAAGTTGCCAGAAAGCGAGCTTTCAGCGAGATGGGCTAAATGCAGGTGAGCTAAAAAATTCATATACACTTCATCCTTCAAACTGCCTCTTCGTTGGCTGCCTTTACTCACCCCAGTCACTTACTTAATGTAAGCTCCTGGGGACTCATTCAGTTGCCATCTCGATGCATCTTGAATGATTTTGTGTATAGATTATGTCATCCCTCAAGGAGGGTAAAGGTTGCAGGGAGAGCGCCCCGGCACTAGACTACCCGCCTCTTATTTTAGTCTGAGTCAGTGTCATGCGCGTTACCGATTTCTCCTTTGAATTGCCCGAATCCCTGATTGCTCACTATCCCATGCCTGAACGCAGTAGCTGTCGTTTACTGTCGCTGGATGGGCCGACGGGCGCGCTGACGCACGGTACTTTCACCGATTTACTCGATAAGCTCAACCCCGGCGATCTTCTGGTTTTTAATAATACCCGCGTGATCCCGGCGCGCCTGTTTGGGCGTAAAGCCAGCGGCGGCAAGATTGAAGTGCTGGTTGAGCGGATGCTCGACGACAAACGCATTCTCGCGCATATTCGCGCCTCGAAAGCGCCAAAACCGGGCGCAGAGCTGCTGCTGGGCGATGACGAAAGCATCAACGCCACAATGACCGCGCGCCACGGCGCATTGTTTGAAGTCGAATTTAACGATGAGCGCTCGGTGCTGGATATTCTCAACAGCATTGGCCATATGCCGTTGCCGCCGTACATCGACCGTCCAGACGAAGATGCCGACCGCGAACTTTATCAAACGGTTTATAGCGAAAAACCGGGCGCGGTAGCGGCTCCGACTGCTGGACTGCATTTTGACGAACCGCTGCTGGAAAAATTACGCGCCAAAGGCGTTGAGATGGCATTCGTGACCCTGCATGTGGGAGCGGGTACGTTCCAGCCAGTACGTGTTGACACTATTGAAGATCACATCATGCACTCGGAATACGCCGAAGTGCCGCAGGATGTGGTTGATGCGGTACTGGCGGCGAAAGCGCGCGGTAACCGGGTGATTGCGGTAGGCACCACCTCGGTTCGTTCGCTGGAAAGCGCGGCCCAGGCGGCGAAAAACGATCTTATCGAACCGTTTTTTGACGATACCCAAATTTTTATCTATCCGGGTTTCCAGTACAAAGTGGTCGATGCTCTGGTGACTAACTTCCACCTGCCTGAGTCGACGCTGATTATGCTGGTTTCAGCATTTGCCGGCTATCAACACACCATGAACGCCTATAAAGCGGCGGTAGAAGAGAAATATCGCTTTTTTAGTTACGGTGATGCGATGTTTATCACGTACAATCCGCAGGCAATTAATGAGCGCGTCGGGGAGTAATTCCGCGGCGCTGGTTTAAACGTTGGACTGTTTTTCTGACGTAGTGGAGAAAAAATGAAATTTGAACTGGACACTACCGACGGTCGCGCACGCCGTGGCCGCCTGGTTTTCGATCGCGGCGTAGTGGAAACGCCTTGTTTTATGCCTGTTGGCACCTACGGAACCGTAAAAGGGATGACGCCGGAAGAAGTTGAAGCCACTGGCGCGCAAATTATTCTCGGTAACACGTTCCACCTGTGGTTGCGTCCGGGACAGGAAATCATGAAACTGCATGGCGATCTGCACGATTTCATGCAGTGGAAAGGCCCAATCCTTACCGATTCTGGCGGCTTCCAGGTTTTCAGCCTCGGCGATATTCGTAAAATTACCGAACAGGGCGTGCACTTCCGTAATCCCATCAACGGCGACCCGATTTTTCTTGACCCTGAAAAGTCGATGGAGATTCAGTACGATCTTGGTTCAGATATCGTCATGATCTTTGATGAGTGTACGCCGTATCCTGCTGACTGGGATTACGCAAAACGCTCCATGGAGATGTCTCTGCGTTGGGCGAAACGTAGTCGCGACCATTTCGATCGCCTCGGCAACAAAAATGCGTTGTTTGGCATTATTCAGGGCAGCGTTTACGAAGATTTACGTGATATCTCTGTTAAAGGTCTGGTGGATATCGGTTTTGATGGCTACGCTGTCGGCGGTCTGGCGGTAGGTGAGCCGAAAGCAGATATGCACCGTATTCTGGAGCATGTGTGTCCGCAAATTCCGGCAGACAAACCGCGTTACCTGATGGGGGTCGGTAAACCAGAAGATCTGGTTGAAGGCGTGCGTCGCGGTATCGATATGTTTGACTGCGTAATGCCAACCCGTAATGCCCGAAATGGCCATTTGTTCGTGACCGATGGCGTGGTGAAAATTCGTAATGCGAAGTATAAGAGCGACACGGGACCTCTGGATCCAGAGTGTGATTGCTACACTTGTCGCAATTATTCACGTGCCTACTTGCATCATCTTGATCGTTGCAACGAAATATTAGGCGCGCGACTCAATACCATTCATAACCTTCGTTACTACCAGCGTTTGATGGCGGGTTTACGCAAGGCTATTGAAGAGGGTAAATTAGAGAGCTTCGTAACCGATTTTTACCAGCGTCAGGGGCGAGAAGTACCACCTTTGAACGTTGATTAATATTAATAATGAGGGAAATTTAATGAGCTTTTTTATTTCTGATGCGGTAGCGGCAACGGGTGCTCCGGCGCAAGGTAGCCCGATGTCTTTGATTTTGATGCTGGTGGTTTTCGGTCTGATTTTCTATTTCATGATCCTGCGCCCACAGCAGAAGCGCACCAAAGAACACAAAAAGCTGATGGACTCCATCGCCAAAGGCGATGAAGTGCTGACGAACGGTGGCCTGGTCGGTCGCGTAACCAAAGTAGCGGAAAACGGCTACATTGCTATCGCACTGAATGACACCACTGAAGTAGTTATTAAACGTGACTTCGTAGCTGCCGTTCTGCCGAAAGGCACCATGAAGGCGCTGTAATTAAAATTTTTCCCTAAGGGAATTGCCGTGTTAAACCGTTATCCTTTGTGGAAGTACGTCATGCTGATCGTGGTGATTGTCATCGGTCTGCTGTATGCGCTTCCCAACCTGTTTGGTGAGGATCCGGCTGTTCAGATCACTGGCGCGCGCGGAGTCGCCGCCAGTGAGCAAACGCTGATCCAGGTCCAGAAAACGTTACAAGAAGAAAAAATAACTGCTAAGTCTGTGGCACTGGAAGAGGGCGCTATTCTTGCGCGCTTCGACTCCACTGACACTCAACTGCGCGCTCGTGAAGCATTAATGAGCGTTCTGGGTGACAAATACGTCGTGGCGCTTAACCTTGCTCCGGCAACGCCGCGCTGGCTGGCAGCTATTCATGCTGAGCCGATGAAGCTCGGCCTCGACTTGCGTGGCGGGGTTCACTTCCTGATGGAAGTGGATATGGACACCGCGCTTGGCAAACTCCAGGAACAAAATATCGATAGCCTGCGCAGCGACCTGCGTGAAAAAGGCATCCCATATACCACCGTTCGTAAAGAAAATAACTACGGCCTGAGCATCACCTTCCGCGATGCCAACACCCGTGATGAAGCCATCGCATATCTGAGCAAGCGCCACCCTGATTTGGTGATTAGCAGCCAGGGCAGCAACCAGTTGCGTGCAGTAATGAGCGATGCGCGTCTGAGCGAAGCGCGTGAATATGCGGTACAGCAGAACATTAACATCCTGCGTAACCGTGTAAACCAGCTCGGCGTGGCTGAGCCTGTGGTTCAGCGTCAGGGCGCCGATCGTATCGTGGTCGAACTGCCGGGTATTCAGGATACCGCTCGTGCGAAAGAAATTCTCGGTGCGACGGCAACGCTGGAATTCCGTCTGGTAAATACCAATATTGACCAGGCCGCTGCCGCATCCGGTCGCGTACCGGGCGACTCTGAAGTGAAACAGACCCGCGAAGGTCAGCCGGTTGTGCTGTACAAACGTGTGATTCTGACCGGTGATCACATCACCGACTCCACTTCCAGCCAGGATGAATATAACCAGCCGCAGGTTAACATCTCGCTCGATAGCGCCGGTGGCAACATCATGTCTAACTTCACCAAAGACAATATCGGTAAACCGATGGCGACTTTGTTCGTGGAGTACAAAGACAGCGGTAAGAAAGATGCTAACGGTCGTGCGATTCTGGTGAAACAGGAAGAGGTGATTAACATCGCCAACATCCAGTCTCGCCTGGGTAACAGCTTCCGTATTACTGGCATCAACAACCCGAGCGAAGCGCGTCAGCTTTCATTACTGTTGCGTGCTGGTGCGTTGATTGCGCCGATTCAGATTGTTGAAGAGCGTACCATTGGTCCGACTCTGGGGATGCAGAACATTGAACAGGGGCTGGAAGCATGTCTCGCCGGCTTGCTGGTTTCTATTCTGTTCATGATCCTCTTCTACAAGAAGTTTGGTTTGATTGCGACCAGTGCGCTGATTGCCAACCTGATCTTGATCGTCGGTATTATGTCGCTGCTGCCAGGTGCAACGCTGAGTATGCCGGGTATCGCGGGTATCGTCTTAACCCTTGCGGTGGCGGTCGATGCGAACGTACTGATCAACGAACGTATTAAAGAAGAGTTGAGCAACGGACGTACCGTTCAGCAGGCAATTGATGAAGGTTATCGTGGCGCATTCAGTTCCATCTTCGATGCGAACATTACCACGCTGATCAAAGTTATCATCCTGTACGCAGTGGGTACCGGGGCAATTAAAGGGTTCGCGATTACTACCGGTATCGGTGTGGCGACGTCGATGTTTACCGCGATTGTCGGTACGCGTGCCATCGTAAACCTGCTATATGGCGGCAAACGCGTCAAGAAGCTGTCAATCTGAGGAGTGCGATGTGGCACAGGAATATACTGTTGAACAACTAAACCATGGCCGTAAAGTTTATGACTTTATGCGCTGGGACTACTGGGCTTTCGGCATCTCGGGTCTGCTGTTAATCGCCTCGATCATCATTATGGGCGTGCGCGGCTTTAACTGGGGGCTGGATTTCACCGGTGGTACGGTTATTGAAATTACGCTCGAAAAACCGGCTGAAATTGATGTGATGCGTGACGCATTGCAGAAAGCCGGCTTTGAAGAGCCGATGCTGCAAAACTTCGGTAGCAGCCACGACATCATGGTCCGCATGCCGCCTGCTGAAGGCGAAACTGGCGGCCAGGTGTTGGGCAGCAAAGTTCTGAAGGTGATTAACGAATCGACTCATCAGAACGCGGCGGTGAAACGTATTGAGTTCGTCGGCCCGAGCGTGGGCGCGGACCTTGCACAGACCGGCGCCATGGCGCTGATGGCGGCACTGCTGTCTATCCTTGTGTACGTTGGTTTCCGCTTCGAGTGGCGACTGGCGGCGGGGGTGGTTATCGCGCTGGCGCACGACGTTATCATTACGTTGGGTATTTTGTCGTTATTCCATATCGAGATTGACCTGACAATCGTTGCATCGTTGATGTCGGTTATCGGTTACTCGCTTAACGACAGTATCGTGGTATCGGACCGTATTCGCGAAAACTTCCGCAAAATCCGTCGCGGTACGCCTTACGAAATCTTTAACGTGTCGCTGACCCAGACGCTGCATCGTACATTGATTACGTCAGGTACAACCTTAATGGTTATCCTGATGCTGTACCTCTTCGGTGGCCCGGTGCTGGAAGGCTTCTCGCTGACCATGCTGATTGGTGTTTCCATCGGTACCGCATCTTCCATCTATGTTGCATCAGCGCTGGCTCTGAAACTGGGCATGAAGCGCGAACACATGCTGCAGCAGAAAGTGGAAAAAGAAGGGGCGGACCAGCCGTCAATTCTGCCGTAATCAGGCCTTCCATGGTTACCAAAATCCCGGTCTTAGGAGCGGGATTTTTTTTTCCATTTTGACGATTGCGAAAATCCCTGCATCTTGGGAAACTGCGCGTAACCCTACATTTCATCCAGGTAACTTTTCATGGCAATCATTCCAAAAAACTATGCGCGGTTAGAAAGCGGCTATCGTGAAAAAGCGCTGAAACTCTATCCGTGGGTGTGTGGACGCTGCTCCCGCGAGTTTGTCTACTCCAATCTGCGTGAACTTACCGTTCACCATATCGATCACGACCACACCAATAACCCGGAAGATGGTAGTAACTGGGAATTGTTGTGCTTGTATTGCCACGACCATGAGCATTCGAAATATACTGAAGCGGATCAGTATGGTACGACTGTTATCGCAGGAGAAGATGCGCAGAAAGATGTCGGTGAAGCGAAGTACAACCCATTCGCTGATTTAAAAGCGATGATGAATAAGAAGAAGTAATAAAAAATGTCGGATATAAAATCCGCTATTTGAGTTTGATGGCAAATGCAAAATTGCCTGATGCGCTACGCTTATCAGGCCTACGTTATCTCCGCAATATATTGAATTTGCGTGCTTTTGTAGGCCGGATAAGGCGTTTACGCCGCATCCGGCGTGAACAAAGCGCACGTTGTTAACAATCTGAAATGCCGGATACAAAATCCGGCATTTCATTCATCAGAAGTTGTAACCTACTACCAGGTAACCACCCCAACCGGTAGAGCGAACGTTGAAGTTGCCCTTACCAAAGTTCAGTTCTGCGTCGTCGTTCCACTGACCGCCGTTGTGCCAGTAACGGGCTACTACAGAATAGTGCCAGTGATCGTAGTTCAGCGCCAGAATATGGCTGGATGCGATAGAGTTATTGGTACGTGCTTTGTTACCGTTCAGGTCGGTGAAGTCTTCGTCACCCAGGTCAGAGCCCCAGTCAAAGTTGGTGAAGCCGATGTAGCTCAGTTGACCGCCCCACAGATCGGTAATCGGCACGAAATATTTCACTTTGAAACGGTAGCCGTCCCATTCGTTTTCGTTCGCGGCACCGTAGTTCTGCCACTGATACTTCGCATACACGTTCATGGACAGGCTCATCGGCAGTCCAGTGTCGATATCAGTACCCAGACCCATGTACCAGGTGCTCTGGCGACCATCTTTATTACGACCCATATCGTAGATGTAGTTGTTCGCGAAATACCACTCTTTGAACGGGCCGAAGCTCAGATCGGTATTAGTCAGTTTATCGATGGAGAAGCGCGGTTCGATTTCCATAAACAGCGGAGAACCGTGGTTCCAGATACCTTTTGCATCGGTGTTACCGCCGAAGAATACCGGCGCATCTGCGTAACCATAGAAGTCGAACCAGTCTTTTTTAGCGAATGCTTCGTACTCGAGGTAGGTATCGTTACGGAGCTGAGGTCCGAAACGTGTGTGATAGCTTCCTACAACGTTAACGCTCTGGTGCCACCAGTCGGAGAGATACTGCGGTTTGTCATTTTCAGCTGCGTTGACAGTAAAAGATGATGAGAGCGCCAGTACCGCACCGGCTGCCAGTAATGTTTTTTTCATATGTATGCCACTGTTGGAAAATCCCTTGCGGGAGTGAAAAAGACGAAAAATGCGTTTCTAAATATTTCGTATACAGAGGAGCCTATTATAAAAATCATTGCTCACAAAAATATGTGTCGTTTCACAGTTCTATCATTTACGTAATCGATTGCGTTCACGTTTACACACATTCGGGCGGGGATTGTACTGACTTTCATCTTTGTTGCAAACTTTTACTATCATTCTGGCTGATGTCAGCCAGGTAACATGGAAGCAGCGACAGATGTTACAGAATGCACAAAATACCTTGAAAAACGTTTATTGCATAACAGGCTGAATATCGTGAATGCGTACAAAGTCTAATTGTTCAGGTGAAATGCTGTTTAACTGTAACGGGATGTCAACATCGCTGGGGGCGAGAACGCTGGCAGGTGCATTAATCAATTGATTCTGCACATTGATTTTCTGAAAGTTGTCTATTGTTCCCTGAATTTTCCCATATTCAACGGTTCCGCTGAATGCAGGTAAAGGATCATTGGATTCGCCCTGAATACGCAACGTCAGCATTGTGCCATTTGTATCTGGAGAAATATTCACCAAAGATATGCGTAAGGTGCCGATCTGGCTTTCCAGGCGTGCGGGGGTTTTCGAGCCTGGCAGGAGGTAAACACCACTATTGGATTTCGCATTGAGCCTGTTTTGTTGGGTGATTTTGACGGTTTCTTTATTGAGTTGCGTCATCTCTTGACTCAGCGCGCTGACGCTGTGTTTCATCTGGCGGATTTCGCTTTGCTGTACACAGGCGCTTAGAGTAAACAGGCTTCCCAGCAGAATCGGTCGCAAACACACTTTAATGTTCATAGGGCGTCCCTTTTTGTCGCAATTAGCCTAATAGTAGTGGGTAAAGGCCACGAAAACATCGCTCCTTTGTCTCAAAAGCGTTGCGCCTTTGTTGTATCGTCAGTTCAGGGTAAAATAGATTTCTGTTAACCACCTGGTCAGGACGCCGTATGCATTGCCCATTCTGTTTCGCCGTGGACACTAAGGTTATTGACTCTCGTCTCGTGGGCGAGGGCTCATCTGTACGCCGCCGCCGGCAGTGTCTGGTGTGTAATGAACGTTTCACCACCTTCGAAGTGGCGGAACTGGTTATGCCGCGCGTTGTGAAAAGCAACGATGTGCGCGAACCGTTTAATGAAGAGAAATTGCGTAGTGGAATGCTACGGGCGTTGGAAAAACGTCCGGTCAGTTCCGATGATGTCGAAATGGCGATTAATCATATTAAATCGCAACTACGTGCCACCGGAGAGCGCGAAGTGCCCAGCAAGATGATTGGCAATCTGGTGATGGAACAATTGAAAAAACTCGATAAAGTCGCCTATATCCGCTTTGCTTCCGTTTATCGTAGTTTCGAAGATATCAAAGAATTTGGCGAAGAGATCGCGCGCCTGGAGGATTAAGCCGTGCAGGACGAGTATTACATGGCGCGGGCGCTAAAGCTGGCGCAGCGAGGGCGTTTTACCACTCATCCCAACCCGAATGTTGGGTGTGTCATTGTGAAAGATGGCGAAATTGTTGGTGAAGGTTATCATCACCGCGCGGGTGAACCGCATGCCGAAGTACATGCGTTGCGCATGGCTGAAGAGAAAGCCAAAGGCGCGACTGCGTATGTGACACTCGAACCTTGCAGCCATCATGGTCGTACACCGCCGTGCTGTGACGCATTGATTGCCGCAGGCGTGGCGCGTGTGGTCGCCGCGATGCAGGACCCCAATCCGCAGGTTGCAGGACGAGGGCTTTATCGCCTGCAACAAGCGGGTATTGACGTCAGTCACGGCCTGATGATGAGTGAAGCTGAGCAATTAAATAAAGGCTTTCTCAAGCGCATGCGTACCGGTTTTCCTTATGTGCAGCTAAAACTCGGTGCATCGCTTGATGGTCGCACGGCAATGGCCAGCGGTGAAAGCCAGTGGATCACTTCACCTCAGGCGCGACGCGATGTGCAACGTCTGCGTGCGCAAAGTCATGCCATTTTAACCAGTAGTGCCACGGTACTGGCTGACGATCCAGCGTTAACGGTGCGTTGGTCTGAGCTGGATGAACAAACGCAGACGCTTTATCCGCAAAAGAATTTACGCCAGCCAGTTCGTATTGTCATTGATAGTCAAAACCGTGTAACGCCGGAACACCGCATCGTACAGCAGCCGGGTGAAACCTGGTTTGCGCGTACTCAGGAAGATTCTCGTCATTGGCCGGAGACGGTGCGCACCTTGTTGATACCGGAATATAACGGACATCTCGATTTGGTCATGCTGATGATGCAACTGGGTAAACAGCAGATTAACAGCATCTGGGTCGAAGCGGGGCCGACGCTTGCGGGTGCATTGCTCCAGGCGGGGTTAGTCGATGAGCTGATTATTTATATCGCGCCTAAACTATTAGGCAGCGAGGCCCGCGGATTATGTACGCTGCCGGGGCTTGAGAAATTAGCTGATGCGCCCCAATTTAAATTCAAAGAGATACGACATGTAGGCCCGGATGTTTGCCTGCATTTAGTGGGCGCATGATCTCCCTGCTCGAAAGGGAAGCAGCGCACAAAATATTATGCTAAAATCCGCCCCCCTGCGGGGCCATACTCGAACCCGAAGGAAAAAAATGAACATTATTGAAGCTAACGTTGCTACCCCGGACGCTCGCGTCGCCATCACCATTGCGCGTTTCAACAACTTTATCAATGACAGCCTGCTTGAAGGTGCCGTTGACGCACTGAAACGTATCGGTCAGGTAAAAGATGAAAACATTACCGTAGTTTGGGTGCCGGGTGCCTATGAGCTGCCGCTGGCGGCTGGCGCACTGGCTAAAACCGGTAAATACGACGCGGTGATTGCGCTGGGCACGGTTATTCGTGGTGGCACAGCCCATTTCGAATATGTGGCTGGTGGTGCAAGCAACGGCCTGGCGCATGTTGCCCAGGATAGCGAAATTCCGGTTGCTTTTGGGGTTCTGACCACTGAAAGCATTGAACAAGCGATTGAACGTGCTGGCACCAAAGCTGGCAACAAAGGTGCAGAAGCTGCACTGACCGCGCTTGAAATGATTAATGTATTGAAAGCCATCAAGGCCTGAAATTAGTAAGGGGAAATCCGTGAAACCTGCTGCTCGTCGCCGCGCTCGTGAGTGTGCCGTCCAGGCGCTCTACTCCTGGCAGTTGTCCCAGAACGACATCGCTGATGTTGAATATCAGTTCCTGGCTGAACAGGATGTAAAAGACGTTGACGTCCTGTACTTCCGTGAGCTGCTGGCCGGGGTGGCGACTAACACCGCATACCTCGACGGACTGATGAAGCCCTACCTGTCCCGCCTGCTGGAAGAACTGGGCCAGGTAGAAAAAGCTGTACTGCGCATTGCGCTGTACGAGCTGTCTAAACGTAGTGATGTGCCGTACAAAGTGGCCATTAACGAAGCGATCGAACTGGCGAAATCGTTCGGCGCAGAAGACAGTCATAAGTTCGTCAACGGTGTACTCGATAAAGCAGCACCTGTGATTCGCCCTAACAAAAAGTGACACCCAGGCCGGTAGAGTAGCGGAAAACAGTTTCGCGCTCGCCGGCCTTTTCTTTTTTACCTGCTGAGGCATAACGTATGGCATGCGGCGAGTTCTCCCTGATTGCCCGTTATTTTGACCGAGTAAGAAGCTCCCGTCTTGATGTCGAACTGGGCATCGGCGACGATTGCGCACTTCTCAATGTTCCCGAGAAACAAACTCTGGCGATCAGCACCGATACACTGGTGGCGGGCAACCACTTCCTTCCTGATATCGATCCTGCGGATCTGGCGTATAAAGCGCTGGCGGTGAACTTAAGCGATTTGGCGGCGATGGGCGCCGATCCGGCCTGGTTGACGCTGGCATTAACCTTACCGGACGTCAACGAAGCGTGGCTTGAGTCCTTTAGCGACAGTTTGTTTGATCTTCTTAATTATTACGATATGCAGCTCATTGGCGGCGATACTACACGTGGGCCGTTATCGATGACGCTGGGTATTCATGGTTTTGTCCCAATGGGACGTGCTTTAACGCGCTCTGGCGCTAAACCTGGTGACTGGATCTACGTGACTGGCACGCCGGGAGATAGCGCTGCCGGGTTGGCGATTTTGCAAAACCGTCTTCAGGTTACCGATACTAAAGATGCTGAATATTTAATAAAACGCCATCTTCGCCCGATACCACGTATTTTACAAGGGCAGGCGCTGCGTGACCTGGCGAATTCGGCAATCGATCTTTCTGATGGTTTGATTTCCGATCTCGGGCATATCGTGAAAGCCAGCGACTGCGGCGCGCGTATTGATCTGGCGCTGTTGCCATTCTCTGATGCGCTTTCTCGTCACGTAGAATCGGAGCAGGCGCTGTGCTGGGCGTTATCTGGCGGTGAAGATTACGAGTTATGTTTCACCGTGCCGGAGCTTAACCGTGGCGCGCTGGATGTCGCGTTGGGGAATCTTGGTGTGCCGTTTACCTGCATCGGGCAAATGACAGCCGATATTGACGGACTCTGTTTTATTCGTGACGGTGAACCTGTCACGCTTGACTGGAAAGGATATGATCATTTTGCCACGCCATAAAGATGCCGCGAAAAGCCGCCTGAAAATGAGTAACCCGTGGCACCTGTTGGCGACGGGATTTGGTAGCGGATTAAGTCCGGTTGTCCCTGGTACGATGGGATCGCTGGCGGCGATCCCTTTCTGGTATTTGATGACCTTTTTGCCCTGGCAACTCTATTCGCTGGTGGTGATGCTGGGGATCTGTATTGGCGTCTATCTTTGTCATCAAACGGCGAAAGATATGGGCGTGCACGATCACGGCAGCATTGTCTGGGACGAGTTTATCGGTATGTGGATCACCCTGATGGCCATTCCTGCGATGAACTGGCAATGGGTATTAGCTGGATTTCTTATTTTTCGTATTTTCGATATGTGGAAACCCTGGCCAATTCGTTGGTTTGACCGTAATGTGCACGGTGGAATGGGAATTATGATCGATGATATTGTCGCAGGGGGGATTTCGGCAGGGATATTATACTTTATTGGTCATCACTGGCCGGTAGGCATCATCTGATGTGTTAGTTGAACAGTGCAGCAATGTATTAATATTGGGTATGTAATTTAGTACTGATTGCGATTAATAGAGTGCCCCTGAAAGGGGCACTGTTGGTTTTTTAATAATTCATCTTATAAAAAATATTATTAACAATTTCCTCAAAATAAAGGTCAATTGTCTCGTTTATTGTGCTATAGGATTCTAGCGATATGTCATGTATGGCGTTTATTATCTCCGGGCTTTGCCTTATAATTTTATCTATATTAGAATCTACAATAATTTTCGCCATTTGAGACCTCATTAGCGAGTTTTCTATCGCCTTAGTATTCAGTTTTTCTTTTTTATACTGAGTTATAAGAGATTTTTTTACATGTTGAGGATTAAATATAATACCAGGGGCTGTTGCCTTATTAAATATATCACTGAACTGACTGTTTTTCTTCATAAAGAGATTAATGTTGTTTTTTGTTTCTTTAATTGTTTCTTCTTTATTAAAATGTAATGGGTGAGGGTTCTTATCTGAAATTAAATATTGGATGATTACGTCTGCGAATTGTTTATTAGATTTTTTTATTTCACTATCGTCTACATCTTCTACGATTTCTTTAAACGCCTGTTTAAGTTGCTCACCTTTGTTTGTATATTGATCCCAGTTATAATTTTTTATAAATTTATTGTATTGTTCTTTGTCGTTATCTTTTTTATTTTTATTATGAACATTGGATAATATAGCCTGATTCAGTGTTGTATCTTCCATCTGATTTTTATCAGGAATTGTAATGTTTGATAAATTACAGCTGCTAAAATTAGCGCCCCGGCAATCGGATTTTGATAGATCTACCCATGATAAATTGGAGCCAATGCAGGAACTATTTCTGAGGATAATACCTTCAAGATCATTCCCTCTCTTGTTTTCGTTATTATAACCTTTACCTGGAAGCATGGTATTATTAATATTGGCACCGTTGCAATCAGTATTATTAAGATTACAGTTCTCAAATATGCACCCAGCAAAATTAGAACTGGTGCAATTTGCATCTTTAAGATCAACGTAAAAAAGCTTAGAATTTTTGAGATCAACACCTGAGAGATTGAAACCCTCCATATTTTGGGTAGATATAGTGGTGTGTGCTAAACAGAGACCTCTTAAATCTAACTTCCCATTTTCATCTGTTTCTAAGGCAATTGAATAATCTTTTACTACCTTGTCATAGAAGATAATAGCGCCTTTCATAACTATTTTGCCATCCTGATCAGGAGCAAATTCAATTTTATGGTGAAAGCTATTATTTGAAATTTCTCTGGTTGCTGATGCAATGTTATTCCAGAAACGGCAGAGTGTATATTGTTTTTGTATGGCTGAAAGGTTGTTTTGTCTTATATTCAAATAATCATCTATTGTTGAATTTGAGTTTATATTAAGAAAAGAATCTGGCATTTGAGCTGAATCGGCATTTAAATCTGATTTAATGTTGATAAACTCTTTGATTGCTCTCTTCACTTTATCTTTTTCACTGTTGCAAAAAAAATCATGAATTTTGTCCCATAGCCATTCGAAAATGTTTTGTTTGGGAGTTGGTTCTAGTGATTCTTTAAAATCTATCGCCGAAAAATTATTAACTTGAACTGGACTGGACATGATTGAAACCCTCTTACACAATATTAATTATGATTTAATATATAAGGGATATGCCTTGGGTAAACTATCAAAATTCGCTCAAATTGATGCTTTCACAGAGTTTTGATGATTTGTTTGATATTCAATGAGTTGTAGGAGCATATATCTTGTATGGGGCTGTTGAGGTTAAAGAAGAATTGGATCGCACATTATCCCTATCGCGATAAACGATGGGGATAACCGAAGAAAGTAGAAACTGCAATGGAAGTGAGGGGATTACAAGAAGCCTACTTAAACCCTACCACCGGGTGCGGTTTATATGGCGTTTCCAGTTCAGCAATCTGCTTCGGTTGGAGAGTGATATCTACCGCGTTGAGCAACTCATCAAGCTGTTCTTCGCGCGAAGTACCGATTATCGGCGCAGCAATACCCGGTTTGCTCAATAGCCATGCCAGCGCGACTTGTGCCCGTGTGACGCCTGACTCTTCACTTACGCTGGCTAAGCGGGCCGCTATTTGCGCATCATTTTCATCGCTTTCTTGATAGAGATTTTTCCCCACTTCATCAGACACTTGTCGTGCGGTAGTTTCGCCCCACGGACGCGTCAAACGGCCCCGCGCCAGCGGACTCCACGGAATGACCGCCACGCCTTCCTGATAACACAGTGGCAGCATTTCGCGCTCTTCTTCGCGATAAATCAGGTTGTAGTGATCCTGCATACTGACAAATTGTGCCCAGCCGTGCTGTTTTTGCAGCTCCAGCGCTTGAGCAAACTGGGAGGCATGCATCGATGACGCGCCGATGTAACGCGCTTTCCCGGCTTTTACGACGTCGTTCAGGGCTTCCAGCGTCTCTTCAATTGGCGTGTTGTAATCCCAGCGATGAATTTGCAGGATATCGACATAATCCATGCCGAGACGACGCAGGCTGTCGTCAATAGAGCGCAAAATTTGTGCGCGAGATAATCCTTCTGGCAAATCACCAACGCGATGGAACACTTTGGTGGCAACGACTACGTCTTCACGACGGGCGAAATCCCGCAATGCGCGACCGACGATCTCTTCGCTGCTGCCATCGGAATAGCTATTGGCGGTATCAAAGAAATTTATGCCGCCTTCCAGCGCGCGTTTAATTATGGGACGGCTGCTCTCTTCCGGCAGTGTCCATGCGTGATTACCGCGATCCGGCTCGCCAAAGGTCATACAGCCGAGGCAAAGTCGGGAAACGCGAAGGTCGGTCTTTCCTAAGGGGTTGTATTGCATGCTGCCACTCCCGCTATACTCGTCATACTTCAAGTTGCATGTGCTGCGGCTGCGAGTTATTCGGCCCATCCATGGGCCTCACCCTTAACAGGGCCGCTGCAAGCAGCGTTCAAATCCGCTCCATGCGGATTTGTCGTTCACCCCAGTCACTTACTTATGTAAGCTCCTGGGGCTTCACTCGTTTGCCGCCTTCCTGCAACTCGAATTATTTAGAGTCTATGAATAATTTCTTAAGCATAGCAGGAGTGGAGTTGGGATTATGCCAGCCAGGCCTTGATTTTGGCTTCCATTCCGGCGGCATCGAGGCCAAGTTCGGCGCGCATTTCTTGCTGGGTTCCCTGTGGGATAAAGAAATCAGGTAAGCCAATGTTGAGCACTGGTACGGGCTTTCGATGCGCCATCAACACTTCATTTACGCTGCTGCCTGCACCGCCCATAATAGCGTTTTCTTCAACGGTAACCAGCGCCTCGTGGCTGGCGACCATTTCCAGAATTAACGCTTCATCAAGTGGTTTCACAAAACGCATATCGACCAGCGTAGCGTTCAGCGATTCAGCGACTTTCGCCGCTTCTGGCATCAGCGTACCGAAGTTAAGGATCGCCAGTTTTTCACCACGGCGCTTCACAATGCCTTTGCCAATCGGCAGTTTTTCCAGCGGGGTCAGTTCCACGCCAACCGCGTTGCCGCGCGGGTAGCGCACCGCCGACGGACCATCGTTATAGTGATAGCCGGTATAGAGCATCTGGCGACATTCGTTTTCATCGCTCGGGGTCATAATGACCATTTCCGGGATACAGCGTAGGTAAGAGAGATCAAACGCCCCCTGGTGGGTTTGACCGTCAGCGCCGACAATGCCCGCACGATCGATGGCGAACAGGACCGGCAATTTTTGAATCGCCACGTCATGTAACACCTGGTCATAGGCGCGTTGCAGGAAGGTTGAATAAATCGCCACGACCGGTTTGTATCCGCCAATCGCCAGACCGGCGGCAAAGGTCACTGCATGTTGCTCGGCGATCGCCACGTCGAAATAGCGATCCGGGAATTTCCGTGAAAATTCAACCATGCCGGAACCTTCGCGCATCGCCGGGGTAATCGCCATTAGTTTGTTGTCTTTGGCTGCCGTTTCACACAGCCAGTCGCCAAAGATTTTTGAATAGCTTGGCAGGCCGCCGCTGCTTTTTGGCAGGCAACCGCTGGAGGGATCGAATTTAGGCACGGCGTGGAAGGTGATAGGGTCTTTTTCTGCCGGTTCATAACCACGACCTTTTTTGGTCATGATATGCAGGAACTGCGGGCCTTTCAGGTCGCGCATGTTCTTAAGCGTAGTGATAAGCCCCAGCACATCGTGTCCGTCCACCGGGCCGATGTAGTTAAAGCCCAGCTCTTCAAATAGCGTGCCCGGTACCACCATGCCTTTAATATGTTCTTCGGTGCGTTTAAGCAGTTCTTTAATTGGCGGTACGCCGGAGAAAACTTTTTTCCCGCCTTCGCGCAGGGAAGAGTAAAGCTTACCGGAAAGTAATTGCGCCAGATGATTGTTGAGCGCGCCGACGTTTTCGGAGATCGACATTTCATTGTCGTTAAGGATCACCAGCATATCCGGCTTGATATCGCCAGCATGGTTCATCGCTTCAAACGCCATACCCGCGGTAATTGCGCCATCGCCAATCACACAGACGGTGCGGCGGTCTTTGCCTTCTTTCTCGGCTGCAACCGCAATACCGATTCCGGCGCTGATGGAGGTTGATGAATGCCCGACGCTTAACACGTCATATTCACTTTCGCCGCGCCACGGGAACGGGTGCAGGCCGCCTTTCTGACGAATGGTGCCGATTTTGTCGCGACGTCCGGTCAAAATTTTATGCGGATAAGCCTGATGTCCCACGTCCCAGATTAACTGGTCAAATGGCGTGTTATAGACGTAGTGCAGCGCCACGGTCAGTTCGACCGTGCCCAGCCCGGAGGCGAAGTGCCCGCTGGAACGGCTCACGCTGTCGAGTAAATAGCGGCGCAGTTCATCGCAGAGTTTCGGTAAACTCTCTTTTGGCAACAGTCGTAACTCCTGGGTGGAGTCGACCAGTGCCAGGGTCGGGTATTTGGCAATATCAAAACTCATCAGGGGCCTATTAATACTTATTGTTTATTTATTACGCTGGATGATGTAGTCCGCTAGCGCTTCCAGTGCCGAGGTATCGAGTGACTGTTCAGCCAGTTGACTCAATGACTGGCGGGCATCGTCGATCAGATCCCGGGCTTTCTTCCGGGCTTGCTCAAGACCCAGAAGTGCAGGGTAAGTACTTTTGCCAAGCTGCTGGTCGGCACCCTGACGTTTACCCAACGTTGCAGTATCTCCCACCACATCCAGGATGTCATCCTGAACCTGGAAGGCAAGCCCGATACTTTCTGCGTATTTATCGAGTATCGGCAGAGCATTTCGCCCTTTTTCTCCGGCACTTAACGCGCCAAGACGGACGGCGGCGCGAATTAATGCGCCTGTTTTGTGGCGATGAATACGTTCCAGCGCCTCCAGAGGAACTTGTTTACCTTCCGCGTCTAAATCTAACGCCTGACCGCCGCACATTCCGGCAATTCCGCTGGCATTTGCCAGCTCGGATATCATCGCGAGTCTGTCACGGTCTGAAACTTCCGGCATATCGGCATCGCTCAGAATCGAAAACGCCAGCGTTTGTAGGGCATCGCCTGCGAGGATGGCATTGGCTTCGCCAAACTTCACATGACAGGTCGGTAAACCACGACGCAGGTCATCGTCGTCCATCGCGGGTAAATCATCATGAATTAATGAGTAAGCGTGGATACACTCTACGGCGGCGGCGGGGGCGTCCAGAGTACTCAGACTCACACCGAACATTTGACCTATGGCATAAACCAGGAAAGGTCGCAGGCGCTTACCACCTAATAATGCGCCATACTGCATGGTTTCTACCACGGGAGTGTTCTGAAAGGGCAGTGGGGCGATAAAACGGCTCAGCGCCTGGTTGGCCTGCTTAACGCAGGCTTCGAGTTGCTGCGGAAAATCCATTACTCATTGTCCGGTGTAAAAGGTGTTGGAGAGGCGTCTTCGTTGTCAGACAGCAAAATTTGTACGCGCTGTTCGGCTTGCTGTAATTTGGCCTGTCCCTGACGCGCCAGTTGCACGCCACGTTCGAACTCATTCAGCGCCTCTTCCAGCGGCAGGTCGCCGCTTTCCAGACGGGTCACAATCTGTTCCAGCTCGCTCAGCGCCTTTTCAAAGCTGGCGGGCGCCTCATTTTTCTTCGGCATAATGAATGTCTGACTCTCAATATTTTTCGCCCCGCCATGGTAACGGACTCAGGGCAAATAGCAAATAACGCGCAATGGTAAGGTGATGTGCGCAGCAAAGCGATGTTAGTGATATACTTCCGTGCCTGGATGCAGCCGCAGGTGTGGGCTGCTGTATTTTTCCCTAAACAAGTCCGTTAAGACTTGCCAACGAACCATTGCCGCCATGAAGTTTATCATTAAATTGTTCCCGGAAATCACCATCAAGAGCCAATCTGTGCGCTTGCGCTTTATAAAAATCCTTACCGGGAACATTCGTAACGTTTTAAAGCATTATGATGAGACGCTCGCTGTCGTCCGCCACTGGGATAACATCGAAGTTCGCGCCAAAGATGAAAGCCAGCGTCTGGTTATCCGCGACGCTCTGACCCGCATTCCAGGTATCCACCATATTCTCGAAGTTGAAGACGTGCCGTTTACCGATATGCACGATATTTTCGAGAAAGCGTTGGTTCAGTACCGTGATCAACTGGAAGGCAAAACTTTCTGCGTACGTGTGAAACGCCGCGGTAAGCATGATTTTAGCTCGATTGATGTGGAACGTTACGTCGGTGGCGGTTTAAATCAACATATTGAATCCGCACGCGTGAAGCTGACTAACCCGGATGTGACTGTCCATTTGGAAGTGGAAGACGATCGTCTCCTGCTGATTAAAGGCCGCTACGAAGGTATTGGCGGCTTCCCGATCGGCACCCAGGAAGATGTGTTGTCGCTCATTTCCGGTGGTTTCGACTCTGGCGTTTCCAGTTATATGTTGATGCGTCGCGGTTGCCGCGTGCACTACTGCTTCTTTAACCTTGGCGGCGCGGCGCATGAAATCGGCGTTCGTCAGGTGGCGCATTATCTGTGGAATCGCTTCGGCAGTTCCCACCGTGTACGTTTTGTCGCCATTAATTTCGAACCAGTAGTCGGGGAAATTCTCGAGAAAATCGACGACGGTCAGATGGGCGTCATTCTGAAACGTATGATGGTACGCGCTGCGTCTAAAGTGGCTGAACGTTACGGCGTACAGGCGCTGGTCACCGGCGAAGCCCTGGGTCAGGTCTCCAGCCAGACGCTGACCAACCTGCGTTTGATCGATAACGTCTCCGATACGCTGATCCTGCGTCCGCTGATCTCTTACGACAAAGAACACATCATCAATCTGGCCCGCCAGATTGGTACTGAAGATTTTGCTCGCACGATGCCGGAATACTGTGGCGTGATCTCCAAAAGCCCGACGGTGAAAGCGGTTAAGTCGAAGATTGAAGCGGAAGAAGAGAAGTTTGACTTCAGCATTCTCGACAAAGTCGTTGAGGAAGCGAATAACGTCGATATCCGCGAAATCGCCCAGCAGACCGAGCAGGAAGTGGTGGAAGTGGAAACCGTCAACGGCTTCGGTCCGAATGACGTAATCCTCGATATCCGCTCTATTGACGAACAGGAAGATAAGCCGCTGAAAGTGGAAGGCGTCGACGTGGTTTCCTTGCCGTTCTACAAATTGAGCACCAAATTTGGCGATCTTGACCAGAGCAAAACCTGGCTGCTGTGGTGTGAGCGCGGGGTGATGAGCCGCCTGCAGGCACTCTATCTACGCGAGCAGGGCTTTAAGAATGTGAAGGTATATCGCCCGTAATTTGTCGTTGTGACGTCGCATCGTGTAGATGCGACGTTTACCGCATCCAACATTACTCGTAATAATTATAAATCCCTGCCGCCATCACCAGTTGTGATGCCACTTCATGGGCTTTCTCGCGCCCAACCAGCAAGTCTATAATTTTCAGACCAAAGTCGATAGCTGTGCCTGGTCCCTGGCTGGTCAGCAATTTTACCCGCGCATCCCAGACGACGCGTTTATCCTGCCATTGTTTGGCGGGGATTTTGTCTTTCAGCGTCGGAAAGCCAGTCATATTGCCAATCGGGAAAATATCATGCGGCACCAACACCGTAGCTGGTGTCGCGCAAATCGCGGCGACAATACGCCCGGAACGGTGGAACTGTTTGACGGTTTCGACCAGCAGGGTGCTGTCGCGAAAGCACTCCGCGCCTTTAATGCCTCCAGGCAGTACGATCACGTCATATTCGCCATCAGCAACCTCGACCAGCGGTGCATCTGCCAGCAGCTTAACGCCGCGCGAGCAGGTAATTGTCAGGTTGCCATCGCTGGCGACGCTGGCAGTGGTGACTTTGATGCCGCCGCGAACCAGCAGGTCGATAGTGGTAACCGCTTCTGTTTCTTCGCTACCAGGGGCGAGGCAAACCAGTGCCGATGCGCTCATATTCACTCTCCTTTCTTTTTACCATTTCAAACAGGCGGGTGTTTTCCGGTACAGCAATCCCATGTGCGCGGGCGCGGCGTAAGAGAAAACCATTGATATAGTCGATTTCGGTGTGGCGCAGCGCGCGAATATCCTGCAACATTGATGAGATATTTTCCGCGGTAGCATCAATCACCTGCATCACGTAATCGCGTAAATCTTCCGGCGAAGTATGATGCCCTTCACGTTCAATGACTGCCGCAACTTCCTCGCAGATTTGCATGACTTCTTGCTGATGATAACGTAATTCACCGTTCGGGCAGTCCTGGCTGGCGGTCAGTGGGTTAATTACGCAACTCACCGCCAGCTTGCGCCATAGCTCGGCGCGAATATTGTTATGCCAGGCGACGTCTGGCAATACGGTTTGTAAAACATCGGCCAGATAACTGTAATCGCCATCCTGTTGACGCGCCGGGCCGATATGGGTAATGCCGTTAGCGACATGAATAATGATATTGCCGTCGCGGCGAGCCGCATGAGTGGTTGTCCCCATCAACAGAGGTTGTTCAATATTCTGCAACTCTTCGATGGTGCCCATGCCGTTGTGAATCAGTAGAATTGGCGTGGTTACAGGTAGCGTCGATGCCAGGCTTTTAACGGCATCGGACACTTGCCAGGCTTTCAGCGTCACCAGTAATAGATCGCTGGTTGCCAGAAAGTCGGGATCGTTAGCGGTCAGCGACTCGTTGAAAATCGAACCGTCTGTCTCCATCAGATTCACGCTACAATAAGGTTGCGGTACACGCAGCCAGCCCTGAACTTCATGTCCCTGTTTGCAAAGTGCTGTAAGCCAAAGTTGCCCTAAGGCACCGCATCCCAATACGGTAATTTTCATTGTTCCTCCTCACCCGCAACCACTCCGGGTGTTCAATAAGGCTATCCCTTAATTGTGCATGCTGTTGCGACTATGCACAATTAAGGGATACATCCTGGTGCAGGACTGTCTGTTGTTTAATTTTGCAGGTATTATGCTTCGCATCAAAAATGAAGGGAGAGGAAAAGATGCCATCTTTCGATATCGTTTCTGAAGTTGATCTTCAGGAAGCGCGTAACGCGGTAGATAACGCGAGCCGTGAAGTGGAGTCCCGTTTTGACTTCCGTAACGTTGAAGCGTCGTTTGAACTGAACGACGCCAGCAAAACCATCAAAGTGTTGAGTGAGTCCGACTTCCAGGTCAATCAGTTGCTGGATATTCTGCGTGCCAAGCTGCTGAAGCGCGGCATTGAGGGCAGTTCGCTGGATGTACCAGAAAATATCGTTCATAGCGGTAAAACCTGGTTTGTGGAAGCGAAGCTAAAGCAGGGTATTGAGAGCGCGACCCAGAAGAAAATCGTCAAGATGATCAAAGACAGCAAACTGAAAGTGCAGGCGCAAATTCAGGGCGATGAGATCCGCGTGACCGGTAAATCTCGTGATGATTTGCAGGCAGTGATGGCGATGGTGCGCGGTGGCGATCTTGGCCAGCCGTTCCAGTTCAAAAACTTCCGCGATTAATCGTGACAACCTGCGCTTTGTTCATGTCAGATGCGGCATGAACGCCTGATTCGGCCTACAAAGGTTTGTCACTCAGAAACTTTGTAGGCCTGATAAACGTAGCGCAGCAGGCAATTCGCCTCGTTTTTTATGCCTGGCGAATTGCCTGTTCAACCTCAAAGCGATTCGTCACTTTGCTGTCGATTTTCACGTAAGCCGAATGTTCTTCTTCTGCAATCAACACTTCTTTGACGCCAGCGGTTTCCAGTAAATGCACTTTTAACGCATTGTTTGCGGCAATGTCTGGCGGAATTTCAATGCGTAAACTGCTGACATATGGCGGTTCTTTCATGGTACTGGCGACCGCCAGCCATACAGCCGCCAGTATTGCGCCAGCGAGAAATACCCCCTGACCGTCAAACATGCCGTCAATCCAGCCGCCCAGCGAACCGCCAATCGCCACGCCGAGAAACTGGCTGGTGGAGTAAACCCCCATCGCCGTACCTTTGTAACCTGCTGGCGATTCTTTACTGATAAGTGAAGGCAGAAGGGCTTCCATCAAATTAAACGCCACAAAGAAAAGCTGCACGCCGACCACCAGTTGCCAGAACTGCGTTTGTGCGTTCCACAACACAATTTCCGCAACGACGATCAGCCCGACGCAGAAGACAAAGACTTGCTTCATTTTGCGCTTAACTTCAGCGTAGATAATGAAAGGCACGACCGAGCCAAAGGCGATTAACATCGTCGCCAGATAGACCTTCCAGTGTTCAGCCGCCGGGAACCCCGCATCAGCCAGCTGTCCGGGCAGGGCAACAAAGGTCGACATCAGCAGCATGTGCAGACACATAATGCCGAAGTTGAGTTTCAGCAGCCGCGGTTCCGCCAGCACTTTGCTGAAACTGCCTTTCACTATCCCGGACTCTCGATTAAGTACATGTGTGCTGCTGTTGGGAACAACCCAAATGGTCAACGCAATGCCGGTTGTTGCCAGAATAGCGATCATCCAGAACAGCGCGTGCAGCCCAAGTTTGTGGGTGATGATTGGGCCAAGCACCATCGCAATGGCGAAGGTAATACCAAAACTCACGCCGATAAACGCCATCGCTTTGGTGCGGTTTTGTTCGCGAGTAAGATCGGAGAGTAGTGCCATAACGGCGGCGGCAATCGCACCGGAGCCTTGTAACGCACGGCCCAGAATAATTCCCCAGATGGAGTTGGAAAGTGCGGCGATAACGCTGCCGGCGGCAAACACCGCCAGGCCGCCGATAATTAATGGCTTGCGACCAATGCGGTCGGAAAGCAGGCCAAACGGAATCTGAAAAACGGCCTGAGTCAGGCCATAAATGCCAATGGCAATACCGATTAATGCTTCGCTGGCACCTTGCAGGGCCATACCGTATGTGGTCAGAACCGGCAGAACCATAAACATGCCCAGCATGCGCAATGAAAATACGGTTCCTAAACCCCAGGTCGCGCGCCGCTCCGCTGGCGTCATTTTGTAATCGTTCATTAAAACCCCTTAAAAAAATTGCCTGCCTAGTGTAGTGCGGAGCACAAGTCGGGTAAACAGAGTGTTAATGAGTAAATATTACACAGGAGGGGGATTGGTGTGTTGGGTATGATTTTTTTCCGCATTCATTAAATGAATGCTTTATATGTTGAAAATAAAGAATCTTAAAGACAAATGATTTTCCATCAAAAGTAATAACATTATTTCTTGATTGTCATGTGCATTTTTCACCCAGTAAATATGCTATTTTTATCTCGATAAATAAACGTGTTGGTGACATGGATGATAATGTTTCAGGTTAAATGTGTGCTTATTACCTGGGCCTTTATGGCACTGTATTTATTCATTAAATGGATATTTTTTGTGTTAAATATTCTGTAAATATATGATAGGGAAGGCATAAAGGTATTTATGTTAACTAAAAAGATAATATTGCCCTTAATACTGATGGTGTCACAAGTCTCAGTGGCGAGTGAAAAAGCGCGTGAATTATATGACAGTATATACGATGGAAAACCTGCTTCCGGTGTTGTAAGCGAACTGCATAAAATGGCTGACGCTGGTGATGTCGACGCGCAGAGCCTGTTAGGCTGGGAATATCATCAGCCCCGCTACGATACGAAACCCAACGTTCAGGAAGCCATTAAATGGTTCGAGTTAGCTGCTAAACAAGGCGATGAAGAAGCTCCGTTAGCGCTGGGGGATATCTACTACGAAGGTGAACAGGTGCGGGTGGATTATGCCAAAGCGTATGCGTTATTTAATCAGGCTACGCAACGCGGTGTGAATTTAGCATGGTCCAGATTGGGCATGATGTACGCCAATGGTCAGTATGTCGAGGTGGATTGTCGTAAAGCGAAAGAATATCTTGATAAGGGTGTCCACATTTATGGTGGTCCGGAAGACTTTATGGTCGCCTGTCGAAAGGATATGATTGACAGAAAAACGGTTGACGATACGTTACCGGTGATCACGATTACCCGTTCTGGAATGCAGGATAATTTTTTAGATAAAGGCTTTTCCTGCATGGATAGCCTCTTTGCCAAAACCAATAAATTAGGCGAAGTGGCCAATCTTCGTGTTACGTACAACATCAAGAGTCCGTCAGGTAAGGAAACTATCCAAACGGTCGGCTTTGCACCTTTCGGCTTAAACCGACTGGATATTAACTTTACAGATTACCTGCTTGATTCATTTACCAGTAATTCGTTGCTTGTTCTTTATAAACCGAAATTTGAACGAAAATCTTGTGTAGCTATAAGGACCACAATCGTTGCCGCAACGGCGACCATTAAAGGCAAGGATGTAGATCTTTTGCAGGCGGGGGCAATACATCCGAAACCTTGAATTCTCAGGAGGCTGGCGAATGTGTATAAATAAAAAGGCCGATACGAGTATGGGTAGAAATATATCTCTGCACAAATCGCAGAAAATGAATAGCAAAGGACAGGTGCTGAGATGTTTTCTCATAGTGTTAAATCTATAACCGTAGTTTTGTTGCTGTTGTGGACAATTTTTCCGGTAAGTGCGCAAGCGGAACTGACATTAGTTGATAAACAGCAAATCACTGCACTTATTGAGCGATGGAATGCGATGTTGAGCAAAAAGGAAAATGCACAACCAGAGACGATATATGCTGATCAGGTTGAATGGTATGGCGTGAAAATGAGCGCGTCGCAGGTTAGTGCAAAAGTGCAGGAGTTTTTGCAAAAGAACGTCCAGTTTCAACAAGAAATCGTCGATCAAGTAAAAATGCAACCTTACAACAGGTTTAATCCGGATGATAGACCAGATGTTGTCATGGTTAGTTTCGTTAAACTGGCGGGGTTAACTGGAGAAAAAAAGATGTATTACCCGGCAGAAATGCTGGTGAAAAAAGAAGCTAATGGATGGCGGGTCGTCAGTGAGACAGACAATATCACCCAAGCGAATCAAAAAAATGAACGCGCATATTTAGCCGCAAAAGGTAAATTCGACGGTAAAAATGTCAGCTATGCGTGGATGACGGAACAGAATCCGCGCACAGGTGGCGCCTGTATTGATGACGAAGATGGCGCATATGAATGCCAGTGTTTTCTCTGGAATAGCAACCCTAATATACAGCCGGTAAAAATCAGGCAGTGTCTAGTAGGTTATGTGATGACGATAAAAGATCTCGACGGTAGCGGGCGCGATCGCATTGCACTGGGGCCTGACTGGTGGAGTAGCGGCTGGCGAGTCATTTATCTTTATGACATCCAACAGGGACAATGGATTAAGACCATGCCTTCATTTTCTATGAATATTAGTATTCAGGAAGGTGCAATGGCTGATGGATTGATAAAACCAGATCCTCAGCATCCAGGGATGATTCAAATAACGGATGCCGACATTGATGAAGCTAGCGGTGAACCGACCATAAAAGTCGAGACGCATAAGCTGTGGGAATTAAAATAAACAACATCGCTGCCTGATTTACTGCTCACTGGTTGGCCTTGTGCCCGATCGTAGCGCCTTGCAATTAGTTTAATAAAAAACGCCCCGGATGCATCATCCGGGGCGTTTATCTTTATGAAATTTTGCGCGTTTACCAAACAGACGCCAGCAGCGTATGCGAGTTCGGCACCATAAAATCAACGGACATCATCACCGAGAGGGCAGTGATGGCGATGATAGAGAAGCCGAACAGCTTGCGTGCCCAGATTCTGTCATCAGCAACTTTATAACCGCGCAGGGCCATACCTAACCACCAGACGCTAACCGCTGCGGCGACCACCAGATATTTATACCCAGCGTAACCGCCAAGAGAGAGCATCAGCGTGGCAACGGCAAAGGCGATGATATACAGCGTGATGTGATTCTTCGCCACCGAAATGCCTTTTACCACTGGCAATACCGGAATGTTTGCCGCCTGATAATCCTTAAAGCGGAAAATGGCGATGGCATAGGAGTGAGGCATCTGCCACAGGCTGAAGATAGCCAGCAGGATCGCTGCGCCGCTATCGAACTCGCCGGTTACCGCACAGTAGCCAATCACCGGCGGCGCAGCGCCGGAGAGCGAGCCAATCAATGTGCCGTAGACCGAGTGGCGTTTCATGTACAGGCTATAAACGCCGACATAAACCACAAAGCCCATCACCCCCAGCCAGCAGGCCAGCGGATTCGCGCCAAACCACAGCAGCATAAAGCCAGCAATACCCAGCAAGGTGGCGTACACCAGCGAGACAGCAGGAGAGATCAGGCCTTTAACCAGCACCCGATTCTTCGTCCTTTCCATCTTTCTGTCGATATCCCTGTCGATGTAGTTGTTAAACACACAACCCGACGCCACAACCAGTGACACCCCAACCAGCGTGTAGATAAACAGGGGATAATCAATGCTGCCCTTTGAGGCCAGCAGGAATCCACCAATCACCGAGATCAGGTTGCCAAAGATGATGCCTGGTTTCGTTACTTGCAGGTATTGCTTAAATATCATAACCGCCGCTCTTAGTGCATCATCATGTTGTAGTTGAGGTTCCACATAATCCAAATGGAACCCACAACCAGGATGGCGATGATTAGCACGGTGAAGACAAATGCTGTCATATTCCAGCCTTCATCTGATTTGGTATTCATGTGCAGGAAGCACACCAGATGCACCAGAATCTGTACCACTGCCATTGCCAGGATGGTTCCCAGAATTACGGCCGGAGAGGCAGCCCCTGTCATCACCATCCAGAACGGAATTACCGTCAGGATTATCGACAGGATAAAGCCTGTCATGTAGGTTTTTACGCTGCCATGGGATGCGCCGCCGCTCGCGTTAGAATGACTCATTACATCGCCCCCATCAGATAAACAACAGTGAACACGCAGATCCAAACTACATCCAGGAAGTGCCAGAACAAACTCAGGCACATGATGCGGGTACGGTTGGTGCCGGTCAGGCCGCGACGGGCGATTTGCACCATCAGCACCGCCATCCAGATAAGACCGGAAGTGACGTGCAGACCGTGCGTGCCGACCAGCGCGAAGAACGCTGACAGGAAGCCGCTGCGATCCGGGCCCATGCCGTTAACAATCAGGTGATGGAATTCATAGAGTTCCATCCCGATAAATCCGGCGCCAAACAACCAGGTCAACATAAGCCAGGAGATAACCTGGCTTTTGTTGTTTTTGTACATGGCGATAGCCGCCATGCCGTAGGTGATGGAGCTGAACAACAGCAAGAAAGTTTCAACCAGAACGAACGGCAGTTCGAAAATGTCCTTACCTGTCGGGCCACCTGCGGTGCCGTTCACCAGAACGGCATAGGTAGCAAACAAGATAGAGAACAGAATGCAGTCGCTCATCAGGTAGATCCAGAATCCGAAGATTTTGGTTCCGCCTGCATCGTGGTGCCCGTGTTCGTGCGCGTGGGCAGTCGCGTGCGTCAAAGTATCAGTTGCCATTTTTCAGCCCTGCCTTAGTAATTTCATCGAAATGCTGGTTTTCCAGTTTTTCGATTTCTGCCACCGGCACGTAGTAATCCACGTCCTCGTCGAAGCTTTTCACGATCCAGGTGATGATCATGCCTGCGAAGCCAACAATCGCCAGCCACCAGATATGCCAGATCATGGCGAAACCGAAGATGGTGGAGAAAGCCGCAATGACGATTCCGGCGCCGCTGTTTTTCGGCATATGAATTTCTTCATAGTGGTCAGGCTTTTTGTACGCTTCACCTTTCTCTTTCATTTCCCAGAATGCATCACGCTCGTGAACGTGCGGCACAACGGCAAAGTTATAGAACGGAGGCGGGGAAGAGGTTGCCCACTCCAGCGTACGGCCACCCCACGGGTCGCCAGTCAGGTCACGGTTCTGGTCGCGGTCGCGAATAGAAACGTACATCTGAATAACAAGGCAGAGAATACCCAGCGCAATCAGCACCGCACCGCTGGCTGCAATCATCAGCATGGTGTGGAACTGCGGGTCAATCTGCTGGCTCAAACGACGGGTCATGCCCATGAAGCCCAGCGCATACAGCGGCATAAAGGCAACGAAGAAGCCGATGATCCAGAACCAGAACGCGCGTTTACCCCAGGTTTCATTCAGTTTGAAACCGAACGCTTTAGGCCACCAGTAGGTCATCCCTGCGAAGCAACCGAAGACTACGCCGCCGATGATAACGTTATGGAAGTGTGCAATCAGGAACAGGCTGTTATGCAGAACGAAGTCCGCGCCCGGTACTGCCAGCAGCACGCCAGTCATACCGCCCACCGAGAAGGTGACGATAAAACCGATGGTCCACAGCATCGCAGAATGGAATACGATGCGGCCCTGATACATGGTGAACAGCCAGTTGAAGATCTTCACCCCGGTCGGGATGGCGATAATCATCGTGGTGATACCAAAGAAGGCGTTTACGTTCGCGCCCGCCCCCATCGTAAAGAAGTGGTGCAACCAAACGATGAACGACAGCACGGTGATACAGACGGTTGCCCATACCAGTGAGGTATAACCAAACAGACGTTTACGCGAGAAGGTTGCCGCAATTTCGGAGAACACACCGAAAACAGGCAGGATCAGGATGTAAACTTCCGGGTGGCCCCAGGCCCAAATCAGGTTGATGTACATCATCATGTTGCCACCCATATCGTTGGTAAAGAAATGGGTGCCCAGATAGCGATCCAGGGTCAACAACGCGACGGTAACCGTCAGAATTGGGAAGGAGGCAATAATCAGTACGTTCGCGCACAGTGATGCCCAGGTAAATACCGGCATCTTGAACATGGTCATGCCCGGTGCGCGCATCTTCAGAATGGTAACGAAGAAGTTGATACCGGTTAGCGTCGTACCTATACCGGATAGCTGGAGACTCCATATCCAGTAATCGACACCGACTCCCGGACTGTACTCTATTCCCGATAATGGTGGATAGGCCAGCCAACCGGTCTGCGCAAACTCACCCACGCCGAGAGAAACGTTAACCAGAATCACGCCAACAACGGTAAACCAGAAGCTTAAGTTGTTGAGGAACGGGAACGCAACGTCACGCGCGCCGATCTGCAGCGGAACCACCAGGTTCATCAGACCGATAACGAAAGGCATTGCCACGAAGAAGATCATAATCACGCCGTGGGCGGTGAAAACCTGATCATAGTGGTGCGGCGGCAGGAAGCCAGCTTCGCCCGCTGAGGCCAGTGCCTGTTGGCTACGCATCATAATGGCGTCAGCAAAACCACGCAGCAACATGACAATCGCCACGATGATATACATGATCCCAAGGCGCTTATGGTCGACAGAAGTCAGCCACTCTTTCCACAGGTAAGTCCACTTACCGAAGTAAGTAATCAGGCCAACGAGCGCCAGACCTCCCAAAATAATGCCAGCGATCGTAACCATGATGATAGGTTCATGGAACGGAACTGCATCAAGTGATAATTTTCCGAACATCTTTATTCTTCCTCAACCCCTTTAATGGGCGGATTCCGCGTGGCTCATGTCCATGCCTTCCATACCTTCGTGTGCGCTGTGCTCACCTTCTGGCTGGGTCATGTCCATGCTCTTACCGTGAGCCATAAACTTGTTAATTACATCGGCAAACAAATCGGGTTTCACGTTGGAGAAATATTCCACCTGGTTGTATTCGCTAGGTGCAGCCAGTTTTTCGAACGCAGCCATATCAGACATCGTGTTTGGTGACTGTTTCGCTTTCGCGACCCATTGTTCGAATGCGGCACGATCCGGTGTAGCGATAGCCTTGAACTTCATGCCTGAGAACCCCTGGCCGCTATAGCTGGCAGAGATACCGTCATAAGTACCGGGCTCGTTGGCGATCAGATGCAGGCGAGTTTGCATACCTGCCATGGCATAAATCTGACTACCCAGACGTGGAATAAAGAAGGAGTTCATCACGGAGTTGGAGGTCACTTTGAAGTACACCGGAGTGTTCGCCGGGAAGGCGATTTCATTTACGGTAGCAATGCCTTGTTCCGGGTAGATGAAGAACCATTTCCAGTCCATGGAAACCACTTCGATGGTAATTGGCTTCTCGTCGTGCGCCAGCGGTTTGCTTGGCTCAAGAGCGTGAGTGGTTTTCCAGGTCAGTACCGCAAGGAAGATGATGATTAAGATAGGCACCGTCCAGACCACAGCTTCCACTTTATTGGAGTGTGACCAGTTCGGGCTGTACTTCGCATCTTTATTGCTCGCACGGTACTTCCAGGCGAAACCAACAGCCATCAAGATGGCAGGAATAACGACAATCAACATCAGGCCAAATGCCGTCAGTATCAGTGAACGTTGTTCCATACCAATCTGTCCTTTGGGATCTAACAGCGCAGAATTACAACCACTGAGCAATACAGTGCCTGCAAATAATGACAACCATCCCAAACTTTTATTGTATTTCCTGAGTCTCATTTAACGACCTCAATTCCACGGGATCTGGTGGCGTTTAAAGTGTGTGGGCATTTTACGGGAAGGTTACATTGCTGTAAACATGATTAAATTATTGTTACTTTGATTTGGTCGTTTGCTCACACATGTTGCAAAATATATCGTGTTGATTTTAAGAGGCTGTTGCAAAAGGGCGTTATAACGAAAGGAGACTACAGGAGGGACCAGAAAGGGTAATTGGTATAACCAATGTTAAATAAAACAATTGGTTAACAATTAATTATCATTAAAATGACAATTATATGGGGAGAAAAAAGAATACCATTAGCTGAATCGTGTAAGAAAAATAGAACCTATAAATACGATCAATAATTTCAGAAAGCTAAGCCGCACAAAAGAACAAATATTATTAAGTGATGCTGATGTTTATTTAGCCGTAATAATTACACGGAGTGATTACTACAGCTAAATAATATTTACAGATTACGTCAGATGTGTTTTTCGTAGCGCCAGATAATCCAGCAAACCACCAAGCACGACGCCAGAGAGGGCGACTAAAACCCCGACTTCCAGCAGCACAGGCAGGAAAGAGAAGTGCGTCAAATCCAGCGCGTCCATCGTCAACAGCAGTAACCACACGGCCAACAGGCTGATGCCCGCCGCCAGTGTCCACATGGCAAAGGCATAACCTGCAGGATATTCGGTACGCGGGATAAAGTCGTTGTTGAGCCGCGTATATTCCAGCGTCTGGCGGCAAACCAGCAGTAAAATAAGTCCGGGGACGGCGGCTGCGACAGAGAACAGATAGAACGTCGACCAGCCGTGAGCTTCAACAAACCAGCCTGCCACGGGGCCTACATAAACCCGACCTACGGCAGAGAGTGCTGAGAGCAGGGCGAACTGAGTAGCGGAAAATGACTTATTACACAGAGTCATTAACAGGGCCACAAACGCCGATGTTCCCATCCCGCCGCACAGGTTTTCGAAAAAGACGGCCGCGCCCATACTGTAGAGATGCTTATCAGTGATGGAAAGCAGCCAGTAACCAGCGTTGGACGCGCCCTGTAAAATACCGAAAATCAGTAGCGCACGGAACAGCGAAAGGCGCTGCATCAAAATACCGCCGTACAAAGCACCAACAATGGTCGCCAGTAAACCGAGCGTTTTGTTAATCACACCCACTTCACCAGCATCAAACCCGACGCCGCGAATTAAAAAGGTGGTTGTCAGGCTCATGGCGAAAGCATCACCCAGTTTGTACAGTACGATTAAAAGCAGAATCAACCAGGCGTTATTGCGACCAAAGAAATCACGCAGAGGCGCAACAACGGCTTGCTCCAGTGTTTTCGGTACGGGAATGGTGTCGGTTGGTTCCGGTGCAAGCAATGTCGCGATAATACAGGGGATCAACAGCGCCGCCATCAACCAGTACATGCCTTGCCAGCCCAGCCATTTATCCGCCAGCCATAAAGCCAGGCCACCGGATACCAGCATCCCCAGGCGATACCCCAGCACGCTGATTGCCGCACCTGCGCCGCGTTCTTCCGCTGGAAGCACATCCGTTTTCCAGGCATCAAAGACGATATCCTGAGAAGCGGAGCAAAAAGCGATAACCACCGCCAGCGCAGCCATCCAGCGTAGTTGCGTACCCGGTTCAAGAAACCCCATTGCCGCAATCGCCAGTAATAACAGCGTTTGCGTAGCGAGCAGCCAACCGCGTCGCCGACCGAGAAATGGCGGGGTATAGCGATCCATTAACGGCGACCAGAGGAATTTAAATACGTAAGCCTGGCCCACCAGAGAGAAGAAACCAATAGTTTTAAGATCGATATTCTCGACCGTCATCCACGCTTGTAACGTGCCGGATGTCAGGGCGAGGGGGAGCCCGGAAGCAAAACCCAGGATCAGCAAAATGGCTGAACGTGGCTGTTGGAAAATACGTAAATATTGACTGGACATGGGCATCTACAGGCCCGGTTTACGCCGGGCCAGAAGGCAGAAATTAACGTGCGTTCTGCTTGATGAATTCGTGAATGCTGGTGTCCTGAGACATATCAGCGATGGTGTCGGTCAGCACACTGTTAACCGCATCGGCAATGTTTTTGTTGGAGGCCTGGAAAGCGCCTTCAACGTTGTAGCTGGCACGATAGTTTTTGGTCATCTTGTTGCCATTTTGCGCAGTGGCGATGATGGCGATATCCGCTTTGGTGGCAATGTTGTAACGCACATTGCCCTGGGAAACGTCTGCGTACAGTTGGTTAACGATGATTTGCAGATTAACCGGACCATTTGGGCCGACCATATAACCACGCGCGGTCATTTGTTTTTCCAGCACTTCTTGCAGCAGGAAACGCAGATCGCGGGAAGCGGTCAGGGTAACAATCTGGTTGTTGCGGGTGACTTTCGCCAGCGCCTGATCGGCACGCTGGTCAGCGCCGTTAATGCTCACGGTGACGCCCATCAGACTTGGATCTTGTTGTGGCAGCGTCATTGTCGGGGAGACATCGATAGTCGTTGGCGGCGTTGCGCACCCCGCAAGCATAAACAGGGCAACTAACGGGAAGAGGATTTTTTTAAACATGTTCTGGCTCTCAGAGACTTGTAAGCGTGTTTGGTAAAAATTCCCGCCATCATAACATTGCCAACGACGAGGGGAAGTGGGTGAGGCATGTAAATTCATCATGTTGACGAAATAATCGCCTTGAGCAAAAGAAACACCGACGCGAAGCCCGTGAATCGATCTTTAAACCAGTAAACTTCATACGCTTGACGGAAAAAACGGGGTGAACGCTAAATATTTGTTGTTAAGCTGTAATGGAAACGGTAAAAGCGGCTAGTATTTAAAGGGATGGGTGACATCTCAGCGTTGTCGGAGGAGATATTTCATGATGATACGTGAGCGGATAGAAGAAAAATTAAGGACGGCGTTCCAACCCGTATTCCTCGAAGTTGTGGATGAAAGCTATCGTCACAATGTCCCGGCCGGCTCTGAAAGCCATTTTAAAGTTGTGCTGGTCAGCGATCGTTTTACGGGTGAACGTTTTTTGAATCGTCATCGAATGATTTACAGTACGTTAGCGGAAGAACTCTCTACTACCGTTCATGCGCTGGCTTTGCATACTTATACCATTAAGGAGTGGGAGGGGCTGCAGGATACGATCTTTGCCTCTCCTCCCTGTCGTGGAGCTGGAAGCATCGCCTAAAAACGCATTTGCAACAGTCAGCGCTTTTCCAGTATGTTGCTAGAGATTTTATGAAAAACGGCCTGCGGGCCGTTTTGTTTTGTCTGGATTTTGTGCTTTTTGCCCGGCATTCAGACGAAAATTGCCCGGGAATTGTGAAAAAATACGCGGCAGCGCGCAATAACCGTTCTCGACTCATATAAGTGATGCCGCTATAATGCCGCGTCTTATTTGAATGTTTCGGGATGATTCTGGTAACAGGGAATGTGATTGATTATAAGAACATCCCGGTTCCGCGAAGCCAACAACCTGTGCTTGCGGGGTAAGAGTTGACCGAGCACTGTGATTTTTTGAGGTAACAAGATGCAAGTTTCAGTTGAAACCACTCAAGGCCTTGGCCGCCGTGTAACGATTACTATCGCTGCTGACAGCATCGAGACCGCTGTTAAAAGCGAGCTGGTCAACGTTGCGAAAAAAGTACGTATTGACGGCTTCCGCAAAGGCAAAGTGCCAATGAATATCGTTGCTCAGCGTTATGGCGCGTCTGTACGCCAGGACGTTCTGGGCGACCTGATGAGCCGTAACTTCATTGACGCCATCATTAAAGAAAAAATCAATCCGGCTGGCGCACCGACCTATGTTCCGGGCGAATACAAGCCGGGTGAAGACTTCACCTACTCTGTAGAATTTGAAGTCTATCCGGAAGTTGAACTGCAGGGTCTGGAAGCGATCGAAGTTGAAAAACCGATCGTTGAAGTGACCGACGCTGACGTTGACGGCATGCTGGATACTCTGCGTAAACAGCAGGCTACCTGGAAAGAAAAAGACGGCGCTGCTGACGCAGAAGACCGCGTTACCATCGATTTCACCGGTTCTGTAGACGGTGAAGAGTTCGAAGGCGGTAAAGCGACTGACTTCGTACTGGCGATGGGTCAGGGCCGCATGATCCCGGGCTTTGAAGACGGTATCAAGGGCCACAAAGCTGGCGAAGAGTTCACTATCGATGTGACCTTCCCGGAAGAGTACCACGCAGAAAACCTGAAAGGTAAGGCAGCGAAATTTGCTATCAACCTGAAGAAAGTTGAAGAGCGTGAACTGCCGGAGCTGACTGCTGAATTCATCAAACGTTTCGGCGTTGAAGATGGTTCCGTAGAAGGTTTGCGTGCTGAAGTGCGTAAAAACATGGAACGCGAGCTGAAGAGCGCAATTCGCAATCGCGTTAAGTCCCAGGCGATTGAGGGTCTGGTGAAAGCTAACGACATCGACGTTCCGGCTGCGCTGATCGACAGCGAAATCGACGTTCTGCGTCGTCAGGCTGCACAGCGTTTCGGCGGCAACGAGAAACAAGCTCTGGAACTGCCGCGTGAACTGTTTGAAGAACAGGCTAAACGTCGTGTTGTAGTTGGCCTGCTGCTGGGCGAAGTTATCCGCACCAACGAGCTGAAAGCTGACGAAGAGCGTGTGAAAGGCCTGATCGAAGAGATGGCTTCTGCGTATGAAGATCCGAAAGAAGTTATTGAGTTCTACAGCAAAAATAAAGAGCTGATGGACAATATGCGTAACGTCGCTCTGGAAGAACAGGCTGTTGAAGCGATTCTGGCGAAAGCGAAAGTGACTGAAAAAGAAACCACTTTCAACGAGCTGATGAACCAGCAGGCGTAATTTACGCAGCGTAAAGCGCTAAATTCGCACAAAGGCCCGTCACCGCCAGGTGGTGGGCTTTTTTTTGTCATGAATATTGCATGGGACCGTGCGAAAACCGCGTTTCGGTGTTAGCGTTACAACAAAAGATTGTTATGCTTGAAATATGGTGATGCCGTACCCATAACACAGGGACTAGCTGATAATCCGTCCATAAGGTTACAATCGGTACAGCAGGTTTTTTCAATTTTATCCAGGAGACGGAAATGTCATACAGCGGCGAACGAGATAACTTAGCACCCCATATGGCGCTGGTGCCGATGGTCATTGAACAGACCTCACGCGGCGAGCGCTCTTTTGATATCTATTCTCGTCTACTTAAGGAACGCGTCATTTTTCTGACCGGCCAGGTTGAAGATCACATGGCAAACCTGATTGTGGCGCAGATGCTGTTCCTGGAAGCGGAAAACCCGGAAAAAGATATCTATCTGTACATTAACTCCCCTGGCGGGGTAATCACTGCCGGGATGTCTATCTATGACACCATGCAGTTTATCAAGCCTGATGTCAGCACTATCTGTATGGGCCAGGCGGCCTCAATGGGCGCATTCCTGCTGACAGCCGGGGCAAAAGGTAAACGTTTCTGCCTGCCGAATTCGCGCGTGATGATCCACCAGCCGTTGGGAGGTTATCAGGGTCAGGCGACCGATATCGAAATTCATGCCCGTGAAATTCTGAAAGTTAAAGGGCGTATGAATGAACTTATGGCGCTCCATACGGGTCAATCATTAGAACAGATTGAACGAGACACCGAGCGCGATCGCTTCCTGTCCGCACCTGAAGCGGTGGAATACGGTCTGGTCGATTCGATTCTGACCCATCGTAATTGATGCCAGAGGCGCAACTGTACCGCTATACTTACCCAGAGCGGCACAACGCTGTAAGCGGCTTGCGCCTGAGAATGGCATTTGCGTCGTCGTGTGCGGCACAAAGAACAAAGAAGAGGTTTTGACCCATGACAGATAAACGCAAAGATGGCTCAGGCAAATTGCTGTATTGCTCTTTTTGCGGCAAAAGCCAGCATGAAGTGCGCAAGCTGATTGCCGGACCATCCGTGTATATCTGCGACGAATGTGTCGATTTATGTAACGACATCATTCGCGAAGAGATTAAAGAAGTAGCACCGCATCGTGAACGCAGTGCGCTGCCGACGCCACATGAAATTCGCAACCACCTGGACGATTACGTTATCGGGCAGGAACAGGCGAAAAAAGTGCTGGCGGTCGCGGTATACAACCACTACAAACGTCTGCGCAACGGCGATACCAGCAATGGCGTCGAGTTGGGCAAAAGTAACATTCTGCTGATTGGCCCGACCGGCTCCGGTAAAACGCTGCTGGCCGAAACGCTGGCGCGCCTGCTGGACGTCCCGTTCACCATGGCCGACGCGACTACCCTGACCGAAGCCGGTTATGTGGGCGAAGATGTTGAAAACATTATTCAGAAGCTGTTGCAGAAGTGCGATTACGACGTACAGAAAGCGCAGCGCGGGATTGTCTACATCGATGAAATCGACAAAATTTCTCGTAAGTCAGACAACCCGTCTATTACCCGTGACGTTTCCGGTGAAGGCGTACAGCAGGCACTGTTGAAACTGATCGAAGGCACGGTTGCCGCCGTTCCACCGCAAGGTGGGCGTAAACATCCGCAGCAGGAATTCTTGCAGGTTGATACCTCTAAGATCCTGTTTATCTGCGGCGGCGCGTTTGCTGGTCTGGATAAAGTGATTTCCCATCGTGTAGAAACCGGCTCCGGCATTGGTTTTGGCGCGACGGTAAAAGCGAAGTCTGATAAAGCAAGCGAAGGCGAGCTGCTGGCGCAGGTTGAACCGGAAGATTTGATCAAGTTTGGTCTGATCCCTGAGTTCATCGGTCGTCTGCCAGTTGTAGCAACGCTGAATGAACTGAGCGAAGAAGCCCTGATTCAGATCCTTAAAGAGCCGAAAAACGCCCTGACCAAGCAATATCAGGCGCTGTTTAATCTCGAAGGCGTGGAGCTGGAGTTCCGTGACGAGGCGCTGGATGCTATCGCCAGGAAAGCGATGGCGCGTAAAACTGGTGCTCGTGGTCTGCGTTCCATCGTTGAAGCGGCGCTACTCGATACCATGTACGATCTGCCGTCCATGGAAGATGTCGAAAAAGTGGTAATCGATGAATCAGTGATTGAAGGCCAGAGCAAACCGTTGCTGATTTATGGCAAGCCGGAAGCACAGCAGGCTTCTGGTGAATAATTAACCACATTCATACAATTAGTTAACTAAAAAGGGGGGATTTTATCCCCCCTTTCATTTTTCCTCTATTCTCAGCGTTGAATGTGGGGGAAACATCCCCATATACTGACGTACATGTTAATAGATGGCGTGAAGCACAGTCGTGTCATCTGATTACCTGGCGGACATTAAACTAAGAGAGAGCTCTATGAATCCTGAGCGTTCTGAACGCATTGAAATCCCCGTATTGCCGCTGCGCGATGTGGTGGTTTATCCGCACATGGTCATCCCCTTATTTGTCGGGCGGGAAAAATCTATCCGTTGTCTGGAAGCGGCGATGGACCATGATAAGAAAATTATGCTGGTCGCGCAGAAAGAAGCCTCAACGGATGAGCCGGGTGTAAACGATCTTTTCACCGTCGGGACCGTGGCCTCTATATTGCAGATGCTGAAACTGCCTGACGGCACCGTCAAAGTGCTGGTCGAGGGGTTACAGCGCGCGCGTATTTCTGCGCTCTCTGATAATGGCGAACATTTTTCTGCGAAGGCGGAGTATCTGGAGTCACCGACCATTGATGAGCGGGAACAGGAAGTGTTGGTGCGTACCGCAATCAGCCAGTTCGAAGGCTACATCAAGCTGAACAAAAAAATTCCACCCGAAGTGCTGACGTCGCTGAACAGCATCGACGACCCGGCGCGCCTGGCGGATACCATTGCCGCGCATATGCCGCTGAAACTGGCTGACAAGCAGTCCGTTCTTGAGATGTCCGACGTGAATGAGCGTCTGGAATATCTGATGGCGATGATGGAATCGGAAATCGATCTGCTGCAGGTTGAGAAGCGCATTCGCAACCGCGTTAAAAAGCAGATGGAGAAATCCCAGCGTGAGTACTATCTGAATGAGCAAATGAAAGCGATTCAGAAAGAACTCGGCGAAATGGACGACGCGCCGGACGAAAACGAAGCCCTGAAGCGCAAAATCGATGCGGCGAAAATGCCGAAAGAGGCGAAAGAGAAAGCGGAAGCAGAGCTGCAGAAGCTGAAAATGATGTCTCCGATGTCGGCAGAAGCGACCGTGGTGCGCGGTTATATCGACTGGATGGTTCAGGTGCCGTGGAATGCGCGTAGCAAGGTCAAAAAAGACCTGCGTCAGGCGCAAGAAATCCTTGATACCGACCATTATGGTCTGGAGCGCGTGAAAGATCGCATCCTTGAATATCTCGCGGTTCAAAGCCGTGTCAACAAAATCAAGGGGCCGATTCTCTGTCTGGTTGGGCCGCCGGGGGTAGGTAAAACGTCTCTGGGACAGTCCATTGCGAAAGCGACCGGACGTAAATATGTCCGTATGGCGTTGGGCGGTGTGCGCGATGAAGCGGAAATTCGTGGTCACCGTCGTACTTACATCGGTTCTATGCCGGGTAAACTAATCCAGAAAATGGCGAAAGTGGGCGTGAAAAACCCACTGTTCCTGCTGGATGAGATCGACAAAATGTCTTCGGATATGCGTGGCGATCCGGCTTCCGCACTGCTTGAAGTGCTGGATCCAGAACAGAACGTGGCGTTCAGCGACCACTATCTGGAAGTGGATTACGACCTTAGCGATGTGATGTTTGTGGCGACGTCGAACTCCATGAACATTCCGGCGCCGCTGCTGGATCGTATGGAAGTGATTCGCCTTTCTGGTTATACCGAAGATGAAAAACTGAACATCGCTAAACGTCACCTGCTGCCGAAGCAGATTGAGCGTAATGCGTTGAAAAAAGGCGAGTTGACTGTCGATGATAGCGCCATTATTGGCATTATCCGTTACTACACGCGTGAGGCTGGCGTGCGTGGTCTGGAGCGTGAAATCTCCAAACTGTGTCGTAAAGCTGTTAAGCAGTTACTGCTCGATAAGTCACTAAAACATATCGAAATTAACGGCGATAATCTGCACGACTATCTTGGCGTACAGCGTTTCGACTATGGTCGCGCGGATAACGAAAACCGCGTTGGTCAGGTTACGGGGCTGGCGTGGACAGAAGTGGGTGGCGACTTGCTGACCATTGAAACTGCATGTGTCCCAGGTAAAGGCAAACTGACCTATACCGGTTCATTGGGTGAAGTTATGCAGGAGTCCATTCAGGCGGCGTTAACTGTGGTTCGCGCGCGTGCGGAAAAACTGGGCATTAACCCTGATTTTTACGAAAAACGCGACATCCACGTGCATGTGCCGGAAGGTGCGACGCCAAAAGATGGTCCGAGTGCTGGTATCGCGATGTGCACCGCACTGGTTTCTTGCCTGACGGGCAACCCGGTTCGCGCCGATGTGGCGATGACGGGGGAGATCACTCTGCGTGGTCAGGTGTTGCCTATCGGCGGTTTGAAAGAAAAACTGCTGGCAGCGCATCGCGGCGGAATTAAAACAGTCTTAATTCCGTTCGAAAACAAACGCGATCTGGAAGAGATCCCGGAGAATGTCATTGCCGATCTGGATATTCATCCGGTGAAGCGTATTGAGGAAGTTCTGACTCTTGCGCTGCAAAATGAACCCTCTGGTATGCAGGTTGTAACCGCAAAATAGTGACCTCGCGCAAAATGCACTAATAAAAACAGGGCTGGCAGGCCAATTCGGACTTGCCAGCCTTTTTTTGTCTCGTTAACTTAGAGGGCGGATTAGGCTTGCCCTTAGTAAGGGGTGTTGTAAGGGGATGGCGGGCCTGATATAACTGCTGCGCGTTCGTATCTTGAAGGATTCAAGTGCGATATAAATTATAAAGAGGAAGAGAAGAGTGAATAAATCTCAATTGATCGACAAGATTGCTGCAGGAGCTGATATCTCTAAAGCTGCGGCTGGCCGTGCGTTAGACGCTATTATTGCTTCCGTAACGGAATCTCTGAAAGAAGGGGATGATGTAGCGCTGGTAGGTTTTGGTACTTTTGCCGTTAAAGAGCGTGCTGCCCGTACTGGCCGCAACCCGCAGACCGGTAAAGAGATCACCATTGCTGCCGCTAAAGTACCGAGCTTCCGTGCAGGCAAGGCACTGAAAGACGCGGTAAACTAAGCGTTGTCCCCAGAGGGGATGTGACGAAGTTCAAGGGCGCATCTACTGATGTGCCTTTTTTATTTGTATTCCGTGACTTTCTGCGTGTTGTGGGCTGACAATTGCCCCCGTTTCTTGTCACAATAGGCCTTTGCGCGCAGCGATACGCTGCGTGAGGTATACAGTCACCTACAGCGGAGTGTTGTTACACCATGATGGACAGCTTACGCACGGCTGCAAACAGTCTCGTGCTCAAGATTATTTTCGGTATCATTATCGTGTCGTTTATTTTGACCGGCGTGAGTGGTTACCTGATTGGCGGAGGCAATAACTACGCCGCAAAAGTGAATGACCAGGAAATCAGCCGTGGTCAGTTCGAGAACGCTTTTAATAGCGAGCGTAATCGCATGCAGCAACAACTGGGCGACCGATACTCTGAACTGGCGGCGAACGAAGGTTACATGAAAACGTTGCGTCAGCAGGTGCTGAATCGTCTGATCGACGAGGCGCTGCTGGATCAGTACGCCCGCGAACTAAAACTGGGTATCAGCGATGAGCAGGTTAAACAGGCTATTTTCGCAACCCCAGCTTTCCAGGTTGACGGCAAATTCGATAACAGCCGCTATAACAGCATCCTCAACCAAATGGGGATGAGCGCCGATCAATACGCGCAAGCATTACGCAATCAGCTGACAACTCAACAGCTGATTAACGGCGTTGCCGGCACCGACTTTATGCTGAAAGGTGAAACCGATGAACTGGCAGCGCTGGTCGCTCAACAACGCGTAGTGCGTGAAGCAACTATTGATGTTAACGCGCTGGCGGCTAAGCAGGCAGTGACCGAACAGGAAATCGCCAGCTACTACGAGCAAAACAAAAACAATTTCATGACGCCGGAACAATTCCGCGTGAGCTATATCAAGCTGGACGCTGCGACGATGCAGCAACCGGTTAGCGATGCGGATATCCAGAGCTACTACGATCAACATCAGGATCAGTTCACTCAGCCACAGCGTATGCGCTACAGCATCATCCAGACTAAAACTGAAGATGAAGCGAAAGCTGTACTTGCTGAGCTGAATAAAGGTGGTGATTTTGCTGCTCTGGCGAAAGAGAAATCAGCCGATATTATCTCTGCCCGTAATGGCGGCGATATGGGGTGGTTAGAAGATGCCACTGTCCCGGACGAGCTGAAAAATGCCGGTCTGAAAGAAAAAGGACAACTTTCTGGCGTTATCAAATCCTCGGTGGGGTTCTTGATTGTGCGTCTGGATGACGTTCAGCCAGCGAAAGTGAAGTCATTAGACGAAGTGCGTGATGACATCGCGGCAAAAGTGAAACACGAAAAAGCCCTGGATGCTTACTATGTGCTGCAACAGAAAGTCAGCGATGCGGCGAGCAATGACACCGAATCTCTGGCTGGCGCAGAACAGGCGGCGGGCGTGAAAGCGACGCAAACGGGTTGGTTTAGCAAGGATAATCTGCCGGAAGAGTTAAACTTTAAACCCGTTGCGGACGCGATCTTCAACGGTGGTCTGGTTGGTGAAAACGGCGCTCCGGGTATCAACTCTGACATCATCACTGTAGACGGCGATCGCGCATTCGTCCTGCGTATCAGCGAACACAAACCGGAAACGGTTAAACCGTTGGCAGATGTTCAGGAACAGGTTAAGGCGATGGTTCAGCACAATAAAGCGGAACAGCAGGCGAAACTGGATGCTGAAAAACTGCTGGTTGAGCTGAAAGCAGGCAAAGGTGCGGAAGCTATGCAGGCGGCAGCTCTGAAATTTGGCGAGCCGAAAACCTTAAACCGTTCTGGTCAGGACCCGATTAGTCAGGCGACGTTTGCTCTGCCTCTGCCAACTCAGGACAAACCGAGCTATGGTATGGCGACCGATATGCAAGGCAATGTCGTTCTTCTGGCGCTGGATGAAGTGAAACAAGGCTCAATGCCGGAAGAGCAGAAAAAAGCGATGGTGCAGGGTATCACCCAGAACAATGCACAAATCGTCTTTGAAGCGCTGATGAGTAACCTGCGCAAAGAGGCGAAAATCAAAATTGGCGATGCGCTGGAACAGCAATAATCCTGAAGACGCCTCGCAAAAAAATGCGTTGCAACTGTAACAAGAAAAGGTCGCTTTCGCGGCCTTTTCCATTTCTGAACATTGCCATTTGTTTCCTGTTTTCACTCCCGTTAAGGTGATTCCACTGTTAACAAACAAGGAGAAAACAGTATGAAACACGGAATCAAAGCTCTGCTCATTACCCTTTCCCTGGCCTGTGCCGGAATGTCTCATAGTGCACTGGCGGCAGCTCCTGCGGTGAAAAGTTCGGTGGTAGAAACCAAAGCAGAAGCGCCTGCTACGGCCCAAAACAAAGCGGTGGCTCCTGCGAAAGCCAGCGATGAAGAAGGTACCAGGGTCAGTATTAACAACGCCACGGCAGAAGAGTTAGCCCGTGCGATGAATGGCGTTGGTCTGAAGAAGGCGCAGGCGATCGTCAGTTATCGGGAAGAGTACGGTCCGTTTAAAACGGTGGAGGATTTAAAACAGGTTCCGGGAATGGGCAATTCGCTGGTGGAACGTAACCTGGCAATATTAACCCTGTAATTAATTTGCATAGTGGCAATTTTTTGCCAGACTGAAGAGGTCATACCAGTTATGACCTCTGTACTTATCACAGTTCTTATAACAACAACGTAAGGCTATTGCGCTATGCAAACACAAATCAAAGTTCGTGGATATCATCTCGATGTCTATCAACACGTCAATAACGCTCGCTATCTGGAGTTTCTCGAAGAAGCCCGCTGGGATGGGCTGGAAAACAGCGACAGCTTTCAGTGGATGACTGCTCATAACATCGCTTTTGTGGTGGTCAATATCAATATTAACTATCGCCGCCCAGCGGTATTAAGCGACCTGTTAACTATCACCAGTCAGTTGCAGCAATTAAATGGTAAAAGCGGCATTTTAAATCAGGTCATTACCCTTGAACCGGAGGGGCAGGTGGTGGCAGACGCGCTTATCACCTTTGTCTGTATCGATCTCAAAACGCAGAAAGCTTTAGCTCTGGAAGGGGAATTGCGCGAAAAGCTGGAACAGATGGTGAACTAAAGGGGCTATGGCGCCGGATGCAGTGCTGGGCGGCTTATCCGGCTTACAAGCAAAATCGTAGGCCGAATAAGGTATTCGCGCCGTATCCGGCGACACTCGAGATAATTACTTCAATCCGGTCTTCTGTTTCATTGCCGCCATCACCGCCGGTTTATCGGCCAGATAATGATTCAACCCGTTGGCGCGTAAGTTACACGCTGCACAATGGCCGCAACCGTCGCCTTTTATGCCGTTGTAGCAGGTCAGGGTTTCGCTACGCACTAAATCCAGCTTGCCGTAATAATCCGCCAGCGCCCAGGTTTCTGCTTTATCAATCCACATCAGCGGCGTTTCAAAACGAATATCTTTCGCCATACCCAGACTGACGGCGTGGTTCAACGCTTTCACGAATTCATCGCGGCAATCCGGGTAGCCGGAGAAATCTGTTTCGCAGACACCGGTAATCACAGCTTCTGCCTTCACCTGATACGCATAAATTGCTGCCAGAGTCAGGAATAAAATATTGCGCCCCGGCACAAAGGTATTAGGAATGCCATCGGCGTCGGGTTCATAATCGGGCACCGGAATACTGTCACGCGTCAGGCTGCTGACAGCCAGTTGGTTAAGCAGCGTCACATCCAGTACTTTATGCGCGCGCGCGCCCAGTTTCAGCGCCAGCTCGCGAGCGACGTCTATCTCTGCGCGATGGCGCTGACCGTAATCAAACGTCACGCAATGGACTTCATCGTATTGCTGTAATGCCTGCACCAGACATGTGGTGGAATCCTGGCCTCCACTGAACACAACGACAGCACGTTTCATAAATCATCCTGCTAAATCAATAAAAGCGTTATGGTAACGCTTGCGGGTAACCCCGACCAGCGCTTCATTGCGACGGCGCGGGAAGCCAGGCTTCGGTAAATTCAAACCAGCCACGTGGTGTCAGACGGACACCGTTCACACCGGGCGGCGCGCTGATACGGTAATGATAGTTAAACAGCGGCGTCAGCGTGGCGTCGTCCATTAGCTGGTTAAACACCGTTTTCAGGGCGTTATGCCGATTTTCCTCATCAGGCATAATTTGCACGGCATCCAGCGTCGATTGCAGATGCGTATATGCGCTGGCAGTGAAAACATGCGGCCACAGAGGATCACAACGCAGCCATTGTTCAAGGGTATATTCTGGTGCCTCGCCAATCAGCCTGTCGCCCATCATCAAATCTGCCTGTGCCAGTGAAGCGGCATCGTCCCAGTTTTTCGCGTTATGAAAAATGATTTTTAGTTCACAACCTTCTGCCGCAAGTGTTGCTCGTAACTGTTCCGCCATGGCATGAAGTTCCACTGGCAGGTGATAAACCAGTGTCAATGTTTCTGGGAGTTTGACTTCTACTGGCACTTCCCACTGTGGAATAGTCCAGCCTGGCAGCAATGCATGACTGGCGGTGATCAGATTTTCTCCGACTTCTAATGTTTGTAATAGACCGGATTGATGAATGATGGCGATCACTTTTCGCGCCTGCCAGAGAGTAAGTCTGGCGCTTTTACGTAATGTTAAATAGCAAAACCCCAAACTAATACCGCTACTGACCGGGCTGACCATCGGTAAATCTTCAGGTTTGCCGATGGTGATTTGTACCGGATGCCGACAACTGGTACCCAAATCTTTTTCAAAAAGCGGAGGGGTTATCCAGTACTCAACCGCTTTTAGCAGTGGATGACGTAAATGGTAATAATCATGGCTTTCCAGTCGCACCAGTTCTGGAGTGAATTGTGTTAAGCGGAAAGGACCGGTTCCGACTTGCGGGAATTGTGGATGCGCCAGATGGCTGCAATAGCTTGCCAGCCGGTGCGCCAGCCAGTAATCGGGGCGATGTAAAAAGAAGGTCAGGCACTGTGGATGGGTAACTTCTATATGTCGCACGCTGATAAATAATTTATCCAACGCAGGCTGTTGTAGCAGCATCGATAATCTCTGGTGCAGTTGCGAGGCTTTTACCGCATCGCCGTTATGCCAGTGCAGTGTTGAGCGAAGATAAAAATCCCAACGTAGTCCGTCAGCAGATGCTTCCCAGTGATGCGCTAAGTCGCCAACAGGGCGTTGCGTATTGTTATCGAAACGGGTCAGGCCTGAAAAAATTTGTCCAGCAAGATGTTGCTCGGCACGACCGGGTAAAAATCCCGGTTGCAATGGTTCGAGTGGGCGATAATAGGGAATACGCAGAGTTGGCGTATCGTTTTGCCATTGCCCGCCCATAAACGGTTGTAACAATGTGCGCAGTTCGCCAGGGGCCAGTTGTGCCAGCTCCAGCACATCTTGCTGTTTTCCGGTTTCCAGCGCCTGTTCTATCATCGTGTTGCGCAGGGATTCCGGTGTCACCAGAAAACGCAGTTGCCCGCGTTTTCCGCGTCCTGACTGTGCCCGCCATTCCAGCCATCCCGCGTCCTGCGCCTGGCGTAATAATGTACGCACATGACGTTCGCTGCAAAAACAGCGCTCAGCCAGTTCGCTGACTGTCACGGATTGCGGCCTTCCGGCAGAAGGTTGCCACAGACGCTGATACTGGTTAAGACGGTTAAGCAATCGCATATAAACCCGGAACAATATTATTTAACTATTCACTATTACTTCCGTATATATCAGGTGATACTCAATCACCATTAACCGTGTCACAGAGTGGAGAAAGAAATGGCTCGTCTGGCAGCATTTGATATGGACGGTACGTTATTGATGCCTGACCATCATTTAGGTGAGAAAACGCTTTCGACTCTGGCGCGTTTGCGTGACCGTGATATTACTCTCACGTTCGCAACAGGCCGTCATGCGTTGGAAATGCGCCATATTCTCGGTACCTTCGCGCTGGACGCCTATTTGATTACCGGCAATGGTACGCGTGTGCATTCGCAAGAAGGCGATCTTCTTTATCGCGATGATCTCCCCGCGGATGTGGCAGAGCGAGTGCTGCACCAGAAATGGGATACCCAGGCAAGTATGCATATTTTCAATGACGATGGCTGGTTTACCGGACAAGAGATGCCGTCATTGTTACAGGCTTTTGTGTATAGCGGTTTTCGTTACCAGATTATCGATGTTAAAAAAATGCCGCTTGATCGCGTCACCAAGATCTGTTTCTGCGGCGATCCCGACGATCTTACGCGTTTGCAAATTCAGTTAAACGAAGCCTTAGGCGACCGCGCGCATTTATGTTTTTCCGCGATTAATTGTCTGGAAGTATTGCCAGTAGGGTGTAATAAAGGCGCTGCGCTGGCGGTGCTTGCTGACCATTTAGGATTTTCTCTGCGTGACTGCATGGCCTTTGGCGATGCAATGAACGATCGTGAAATGCTGGGCAGCGTTGGTAACGGCTTTATTATGGGTAATGCAATGCCACAGTTACTCGCGGAACTTCCTCATTTACCGGTGATTGGACACTGCCGAAATCAGGCTGTCTCTCACTATTTGACGCACTGGCTGGACAATCCACATCTACCTTATTCCCCCGAATAACGAGATCTCTTCCAGCACCGGGCAGTAGCCCGGTTTTTTTTCTTCTATTTTGTCATTTTGTGCAGTAACGGATAAAGCGCACGGAATAAATTGTCGCTATTTCGCCTTTAAAATAGAATAAAAAGAGAAAAAAATTCTCTGCGGGCCGAATATGTTAGATAAAATAGACCGTAAACTGCTGGCCCTGTTACAGCAGGATTGCACCCTCTCTTTGCAGGCGTTGGCAGAAGCCGTTAATCTGACAACGACCCCCTGCTGGAAGCGTCTGAAACGACTGGAAGATGATGGTATTCTTCTCGGTAAAGTCGCTTTGCTGGACCCGGAAAAAATTGGTCTGGGTCTGACGGCTTTTGTGCTGATTAAAACGCAGCATCACAGCAGCGAATGGTATTGCCGCTTCGTCACGGTTGTAACGGAAATGCCGGAAGTGCTTGGGTTTTGGCGCATGGCGGGCGAATACGATTATCTGATGCGCGTCCAGGTCGCGGACATGAAACGTTACGACGAGTTTTATAAGCGTCTGGTGAATAGTGTTCCGGGACTGTCGGATGTCACTTCCAGTTTCGCGATGGAACAGATTAAATACACCACCTCGTTACCCATCGAATAATTATCCAGAATCAGGTCAGGACAAAACGCGTGCGATTATTTGCTCAACTAAGCTGGTATTTCCGTCGGGAATGGCGTCGCTATCTCGGAGCTGTCGCCTTGCTTATCATTATCGCTATGCTGCAACTGATCCCGCCGAAAGTGGTCGGTATTGTTGTTGATGGCGTGACGGAACGGCACTTTACCACCGGGCAAATCCTGATGTGGATAGCTACCATGGTGTTGATTGCGGTTGTTGTTTATCTACTGCGCTATGTCTGGCGCGTACTGTTGTTCGGTGCTTCTTATCAGCTGGCGGTGGAGCTGCGGGAAGATTACTACCGTCAGCTGAGCCGTCAACATCCAGAGTTTTACCTTCGTCACCGGACAGGCGACTTAATTGCACGTGCGACAAATGACGTCGATCGTGTGGTGTTCGCTGCCGGGGAAGGGGTATTAACGCTGGTTGATTCGCTGGTGATGGGCTGCGCGGTATTAATTATGATGTCGACGCAAATTAGCTGGCAGTTAACTTTAATCGCGCTGTTGCCGATGCCGGTGATGGCGATCATGATTAAACGTAACGGCGACGCTTTACATGAGCGCTTTAAGCTGGCGCAGGCGGCTTTTTCCAGCCTCAACGACCGCACCCAGGAGAGTCTTACCAGCATTCGCATGATCAAAGCCTTTGGTCTGGAGGATCGCCAGTCGGCGTTATTTGCCGCGGATGCCGAAGATACGGGTAAGAAAAACATGCGTGTGGCGCGGATCGACGCCCGATTCGATCCAACTATTTATATTTCCATCGGCATGGCGAATTTGTTGGCAATAGGTGGCGGTAGCTGGATGGTGGTGCAGGGGAGCTTAACGCTGGGCCAGCTTACCAGCTTTATAATGTATCTTGGCTTGATGATCTGGCCGATGCTGGCGCTGGCATGGATGTTTAACATTGTGGAACGCGGTAGCGCGGCATATAGCCGCATTCGCGCAATGCTGGCCGAAGCGCCGGTGGTTAACGACGGTAGCGAGAAAGTGCCGGAAGAGCGCGGAGAACTGGATGTCGCTATTCATCAGTTTACTTATCCACAAACTCACCATCCTGTACTGGAGAATGTGAACTTTGCGCTGAAACCTGGTCAGATGTTGGGGATCTGTGGGCCAACGGGCTCAGGTAAAAGTACCGTTCTGTCATTAATTCAACGCCATTTCGACGTTACCGAGGGTGACATTCGTTTCCATAATATCCCCCTGACCCGGCTGCAACTCGATAGCTGGCGTGGGCGTCTGGCGGTGGTTAGCCAGACGCCGTTCCTCTTTTCCGACACCGTTGCCAATAACATCGCGCTAGGTTGCCCTAATGCAACGCAACAAGAAATTGAACATGTAGCGCGGTTAGCCAGCGTACATGACGATATTTTACGTCTGCCGCAGGGGTACGACACGGAAGTTGGCGAGCGCGGCGTGATGCTTTCCGGTGGGCAAAAACAGCGTATTTCCATTGCCCGGGCGTTGCTGGTGAATGCGGAAATCCTCATTCTGGATGATGCACTTTCAGCAGTGGACGGACGTACGGAGCACCAGATCCTGCATAATCTGCGCCAGTGGGGGCAGGGACGAACGGTGATTATCAGCGCTCATCGTCTTTCCGCGTTGACGGAAGCGAGTGAAATTATTGTGATGCAGCACGGACATATCGCTCAGCGTGGAGATCACGATACGCTGGCACAGCAAAGCGGCTGGTATCGCGATATGTATCGTTATCAACAACTGGAAGCGGCGCTTGATGACGCTCCAGAAATTCATGAGGAGGCCGCTGATGCGTAGTTTTAGCCAACTCTGGCCGACTCTGAAACGCCTGCTGGCTTACGGTTCGCCGTGGCGCAAACCGCTGGGCGTCGCCGTGGTGATGATGTGGGCTGCGGCAGCGGCAGAAGTGAGTTGCCCGCTGCTTATTAGCTACTTTATCGACAATATGGTAGCGAAAAATAATCTGCCGCTGAAAGTGGTTGCCGGATTGGCGGCAGCGTATGTCGGGCTACAACTGTTTGCTGCCGGACTGCACTACGCGCAGTCGCTGCTGTTTAACCGGGCGGCGGTTGGCGTGGTACAACAGTTGCGAACGGATGTGATGGATGCCGCCCTGCGCCAGCCGTTAAGTGAGTTTGATACCCAGCCGGTTGGACAGGTTATTTCTCGGGTGACTAATGACACCGAGGTGATCCGCGATCTTTACGTTACCGTGGTGGCTACCGTTTTGCGCAGCGCCGCGTTGGTGGGCGCCATGCTGGTGGCAATGTTCAGCCTCGACTGGCGCATGGCGCTGGTGGCGATTCTGATTTTTCCGGTGGTGTTGGTCGTGATGGTGATATACCAGCGTTACAGCACGCCTATTGTCCGCCGTGTACGCGCTTATCTGGCCGATATCAACGATGGATTTAACGAAGTTATCAACGGTATGAGCGTCATTCAGCAGTTTCGCCAGCAGGCGCGATTTGGCGAACGTATGGGTGAGGCCAGTCGTTCGCACTATATGGCGCGGATGCAGACTCTGCGACTGGACGGCTTTTTGTTACGACCATTGCTTAGTCTGTTTTCGTCGCTCATTCTTTGTGGCTTATTGATGCTGTTTGGCTTCTCCGCCAGCGGCACCATTGAGGTGGGCGTGCTGTATGCATTTATTAGTTATCTGGGGCGCTTAAACGAACCACTCATCGAACTAACCACTCAACAGGCGATGTTGCAACAGGCCGTGGTTGCAGGTGAACGCGTGTTCGAATTGATGGACGGTCCGCGCCAGCAATATGGTCATGATGATCGCCCGCTAAAGAGTGGCACGATAGGCGTTGATAACGTGTCGTTTGCTTACCGTGGCGACAATATGGTGTTGAAAAATATTCATCTCACTGTTTCTTCACGTAGTTTTGTTGCGCTGGTAGGGCATACCGGTAGCGGCAAAAGTACCCTCGCCAGTTTGTTAATGGGCTATTACCCACCGACTGAAGGTGAAATTTGTCTTGATGGACGCCCACTAAGTTCACTAAGTCATAACGCATTACGCCAGGGCGTGGCGATGGTGCAGCAAGATCCCGTTGTGCTGGCGGATACTTTCCTCGCTAACGTAACGCTGGGGCGCGACATTTCCGAAGAGCGTGTCTGGCAGGCGCTGGAAACCGTTCAACTGGCAGAGCTGGCGCGCAGCATGAGCGATGGTATTTATACACCGTTGGGTGAGCAGGGCAATAATCTCTCGGTCGGGCAAAAGCAGTTGCTGGCGCTGGCGCGTGTACTGGTTGAAACGCCGCAGGTGTTGATTCTGGATGAGGCGACCGCCAGCATTGACTCTGGCACTGAACAGGCGATCCAACATGCGCTGGCAGCGGTGCGTGAACACACGACGCTGGTTGTTATAGCCCACCGTTTATCGACTATTGTCGATGCCGATACCATTTTGGTGCTTCATCGTGGTCAGGTTGTAGAACAGGGGACTCACCAGCAACTGCTGGCGGCCCAGGGGCGCTACTGGCAGATGTATCAACTGCAACTTGCAGGAGAGGAATTGGCTGCCAGCGTACGCGAAGAGGAATCACTGAGCGCCTGATTCGCACGAAATTTCAGCGTTGGTGCAAAAATGTAACGCACTATGCACTGCCATAGTGCGTTTTTGTTTTCACTCTCTTGCCATTGCCGCTTTCTCTCTCGTTTTTTACTCCTGGCATACTGCTTGCAATACCTTCTTCGTGTCGCAGAACTATTAGCGAATTCTGAACGGAGGGGATCTATGAAGCTGGTGACCGTGATAATCAAACCATTCAAGCTGGAAGACGTTCGTGAGGCATTATCTTCCATTGGCATTCAGGGGCTGACTGTCACCGAAGTGAAAGGTTTCGGACGTCAGAAAGGCCATGCCGAGCTGTACCGTGGCGCGGAATACAGCGTCAATTTCCTGCCTAAAGTAAAAATCGACGTGGCGATTGCCGATGATCAACTTGATGAGGTGATCGATATCGTCAGCAAGGCGGCTTACACCGGAAAGATTGGCGACGGCAAAATCTTTGTCGCTGAATTGCAACGCGTCATTCGTATTCGTACCGGCGAAGCCGACGAAGCGGCGCTGTAATCTCTGGCACATACAGCAACAGGAACGAAAAATGAAGATAGCGACGATAAAAACTGGGCTTGCTTCACTGGCGCTGATGCCGGGGCTGACAATGGCGGCACCTGCGGTAGCCGATAAAGCCGACAATGCGTTTATGATGATTTGTACTGCGCTGGTGCTGTTTATGACCATTCCGGGGATTGCCCTGTTTTACGGTGGGTTGATTCGCGGCAAAAATGTGCTGTCGATGTTGACGCAAGTGACCGTGACGTTTGCGCTGGTTTGTATTTTGTGGGTGGTGTATGGCTACTCGCTGGCGTTTGGCGAGGGGAACAACTTTTTTGGCAACATTAACGGGTTGATGCTGAAAAACATCGAACTGACAGCGGTGATGGGCAGTATTTATCAGTACATCCACGTTGCGTTTCAGGGATCGTTTGCCTGTATTACTGTGGGCCTGATCGTTGGAGCGCTGGCAGAACGAATCCGTTTTTCAGCGGTACTGATCTTCGTCGTGGTGTGGCTGACGCTCTCTTACATTCCGATTGCACACATGGTCTGGGGCGGAGGTTTGCTGGCTTCTCACGGCGCTCTGGATTTTGCGGGCGGCACAGTGGTACATATTAACGCCGCAATCGCCGGTCTGGTGGGCGCGTATCTGATAGGCAAGCGCGTGGGCTTCGGCAAAGAGGCGTTTAAACCGCACAACCTGCCGATGGTCTTTACTGGTACTGCCATTCTCTATATCGGTTGGTTTGGCTTTAACGCCGGATCCGCGGGCACGGCGAATGAAATTGCGGCGCTGGCATTTGTGAATACGGTGGTAGCAACGGCGGCGGCAATTCTTGGCTGGATCTTCGGCGAATGGGCGCTGCGTGGTAAACCATCGCTGCTGGGGGCGTGTTCTGGCGCGATTGCCGGTCTGGTCGGTGTGACGCCAGCCTGTGGCTATATTGGTGTTGGCGGCGCGTTGATTATCGGCGTGGTAGCTGGTCTGGCGGGCTTGTGGGGCGTTACTATGCTTAAACGCCTGTTGCGGGTCGATGATCCCTGTGATGTCTTCGGTGTGCACGGTGTTTGTGGCATTGTCGGCTGTATCATGACCGGGATTTTCGCCGCCAGCTCGCTGGGTGGTGTGGGCTTCGCCGAGGGGGTGACAATGGGGCATCAGTTGCTGGTTCAGCTGGAAAGCATCGCCATTACCATCGTCTGGTCTGGTGTGGTGGCGTTTATAGGCTACAAACTGGCGGATCTGACGGTTGGCCTACGCGTACCGGAAGAGCAGGAGCGCGAAGGACTGGACGTCAACAGTCACGGCGAAAATGCCTACAACGCGTAACCAGCAATCAAGCGCCAGTTTGCCTGATGCGCTGCGTTTATCAGGCCTACAATAAAAATCACAATTTATTGAGTTTATAAGGATTGCCAGGCCGAATAAGGTATTTACGCCGCATCCGGCATCAACAAAGAGCACGTTACCAACTATCTGGCAGCCGGGTGGTTTTCACCTCCGGCTGCTTTTTTAATTGTGATTACGCATTACCCCTTCCTGAACGGTCGAGGCAACTAACACGCCATCCTGGGTGTAAAACTCTCCGCGTACAAATCCGCGGGCACTGGATGCTGATGTGCTCTCCACGTTATACAACAGCCACTCATTTAAATTGAATGGCCGATGGAACCACATCGAATGGTCGATGGTGGCAATCTGAATCCCCGGCTCGAGAAAACCGATGCCGTGCGGCTGTAGGGCGACGGGCAGGAAGTTCAGATCAGAAGCGTAACCGAGCAAATACTGATGAACGCGCAGATCATCCGGTACGTTGCCATTCGCGCGGATCCATACCTGACGATGCGGTTCTGCGACGTGACCTTTCAACGGGTTATGAAACTCTACAGGACGCACTTCCAGCGGACGATCGCAAATAAATTTATCTTTCAATACTGGCGGCAGAAGGTGCGCCAGCGACTGGGCGATTTGCGTTTCCGATGGCAGACCATCAGGTGAGGGAGCAGGTGGCATCGTTTTTTGATGTTCAAATCCGGCTTCCGGCGCCTGGAAAGAGGCGGTCATATAAAAGATGGGTTTACCGTTTTGAATAGCCGCTACCCGACGGGCGCTAAAACTGTTGCCATCGCGCAGTGTTTCCACATCATAAATTATTGGGTTTTGACTATCGCCAGGGCGAAGAAAGTAGCTGTGGAATGAATGTACCAGACGCTCTTCGGGGACCGTCTCTTTTGCAGCATACAGTGCCTGACCCACGACCTGACCGCCAAAGACCTGACGTAAACCTAAATCTTCACTCTGGCCGCGAAAGAGTCCTTCCTCAATTTTTTCCAGATTTAACAATGTCAGCAAATTTTTTAAGGCCTGACTCATATTAACTCTCCAGTAACAAAGCTGCCGTAGCAAGCCAAAGTGAGTTGAGTATAACGCAATTTTGTCACTGGTCCGATGGGTGCAATAGTCTGAATTACTGACTAAATGCAGGCGTAAATACGTGATGTGTGCCACACTTATTGATGTTAATGTTTTGTTAATCAATCCCCGGTGAGGAAAGCAGCCTGCTGGCGCATTGATTATAAGGAGAAGTGAATGAAACTCGTGCACATGGTTAGTGGTTTAGCGGTTGCCATTGCGCTAGCGGCTTGCGCAGATAAAAACGCGGATATCCAGACGCCAGCGCCTGCTGCAAATACCTCTATTGCAGCGACACAGCAACCTGCTATTCAGCAACCGAATGTTTCTGGTACCGTTTGGATCCGTCAGAAAGTCGCATTGCCGCCCGACGCGGTGCTGACCGTGACACTTTCTGACGCATCGTTAGCGGATGCGCCGTCAAAAGTGCTGGCGCAGAAAGCGGTGCGAACCGAAGGTAAACAGTCACCGTTCAGTTTTGTTCTGCCGTTTAACCCGGCGGATGTGCAGCCGAAAGCACGTATTCTGCTGAGTGCGGCGATTACCGTGAATGATAAACTGATGTTTATCACCGATACCGTTCAGCCGGTGATCAATCAGGGCGGGACCCGGGCCGACCTGACATTGGTGCCGGTTCAGCAAACTGCTGTACCGGTTCAGGCTAGCGGTGGCGCAACGACTACCGTACCTTTGACTTCACCAACTCAGGTGAATCCATCTTCGGCAGTTCCGGCGCCAGCGCAATATTAAACGCAGTAACCCTCTCTACCCGGAGAGGGTTAATAGTTCCAGCGATAACGCTGTAAGTCGATTTGCCCGCTTCCTGATACCATCACACCTTCTGCCAGTAATGCCTGTCGTTGACGCTGTAAATCCGGTCCAGTTAGCGAAATTGTGCCATGACGATTAACTACCCGATGCCAGGGTAAGGTGCTGCCTTCGGGGAGACGCTTTAACACACCACCTACCTGGCGCGCGGCGCGGGGAGAGCCTGCCAGTCTGGCGACATCGCCGTAGGTGGTTACATAGCCTTCTGGAATGGCGGCAACAATTTGCCAGACGCGCTGAGGAAATGAGTCTTCTTTTTCCATCTTTTCTTCCTGAGGTAATCTTCCAGCATAATCTGGAAAAACGCCCGAGTGAAGTCGCATTGCGCAAGAAACCAGCATCCGGTACGCAATGGGTTGCAATTAGCGGGGGCAGCAGTGATAATGCGCCTGCGCGTTGGTTTTCAACGCTCTCAATGGGGGCTCTGTTGGTTCTCCCGCAACGCTACTCTGTTTACCAGGTCAGGTCCGGAAGGAAGCAGCCAAGGCAGATGACGCGTGTGCCGGGATGTAGCTGGCAGGGCCCCCACCCATTTCTGCCGTCCCTGCCGTTTCGTCAAAAAATCCCAATGTGTCTAAACTTTAACCACGACTGACGCCGCAAGAATTGTCTGGCTGCGCAGTGCGCTTCGGAGGTCTTTCTGATGAAGTATGTTGATGGTTTTGTGGTTGCTGTGCCTGCCGAAAATAAAGAAGCCTATCGAGAAATGGCCGCTAAGGCGGCACCGCTGTTTAAAGAGTTTGGCGCACTTCGCATTGTTGAATGCTGGGCCAGCGATGTGCCGGATGGCAAGGTGACTGATTTTCGTATGGCGGTAAAGGCGAAAGAGAATGAAGAAGTGGTTTTTAGCTGGATTGAATACCCTTCAAAAGAGGTCCGCGACGCGGCCAATAAAAAAATGATGTCTGACCCGCGAATGAAAGAATTCGGCGAGTCTATGCCATTTGATGGTAAGCGAATGATTTATGGTGGATTCGAGTCAATCATCGACGAGTAGCCCGGCGGGCTGTGCGGCGTGCCGCCAGCCCCTAAATTTACAGGTGTTGTTCTGCCCAACGAATGAAATCTTCTTTTGGTAAGGCCTTGCTGTACAACCAGCCCTGACCGTAATGAACGCCATGTTGACGTAACCACTCTTCTTGTTTGCTGGTTTCTATCCCTTCCGCCACCATTTTCAGATTCAGCGTTTTTGCCATTTCGATGATATGTGGCGTGACATTTTTATATTCCAGCGCATCAACGAAAGACTTATCTATCTTCAGAATGTCGACATCCAGATCCTGCAAATAACTCAAACTCGAGTAGCCGGTACCAAAGTCATCGAGATAAATATCATGTCCTGCCTGACGGTATCTGGCGATGATTGGCGCGCTGGTTTTAGGATCGGCAAACTCACGCTCCGTGAGTTCAAGGGCGATTTGTTTGGGATTGACCTGGTAACGATGGATCATTTCCCGCAAGAGGTACGGAATTTTTTCCGAGGTGAGTACTGTGGATTCAAGATTTATTGAAATATGTTGATCCGGGTGCTGGTGTAGCCAGCTACCCATATCTTCAAAGACGCTTCTGATAATCAACAAGGTCAGCGGTTCGGAAAGTCCGGTTTGCTGCGATAGTGGAATAAATATCTCCGGCGACAGCCATGAGCCGTCAGTTTGTGGCCAGCGAGCCAGAGCTTCAGCCCCCACGATTTTTCCGCTACTTAAAGAGACAATCGGCTGATAATGTACACAAATATCATGGTTTTCAATGGCATCTTGCAAACGGTAATGCGGAGACTGAACCCGACGTAAAATTCGTAACACAAACATTGCCGCCAACAGGCCAATTAACAGCCCAACAGGCAGCCAAATAAAGACCTGGCGATGCCAGCCTTTTTGCATTAGCTGCGTGGAGGCCCAGGTAATGATCGAAATATTCATCTCCGGGAAGGGTTGGATATTGTAAATGATTCCGTTGCTTTCAACATGCTCACCGGTTTTTTCTTGTAGTCGGGTGATTATTCCCCGAGCAATTTCGTCGCTACTGGTAATCACAATGTTATGGACGTTGCCAACAATGGCAGCATCAATTCGCCATGAGCTATAGGGAATCACATCGATAAAGGAAGCCGGGTCGATCATTACCACGTAATTTGTGGTTCCCATTGCGACCATATAGCGAGTAATACCTAAATCGTTATGCGACGTTAGCCAGACACGGTAGCCATCTTTGGAGATTTTACCGGGTTCGGGGAAAGTGTCAGGCGGGCTTTTATGTTCCAGCGAGGAACACAAAGGAACATTATTCTTTATATAAAGGACTTCCTGGACATAGCGATAGCTGTAAGAAACGCGGCGCATTTCCATCAGATGTTCATTACTACAGGCGTTTCCCTGCCATCTTTCCAGTTCTTGTAACGCACTTTTCCCCTGGGCTGCCACTTTATCGGCACGAATGGCAACGCGAGAAGAATAGGTGTTCAGCTCCTCCACAAACGATGCTTCTACTTGTTGATGTGCCAGCCAGATGCTTAAGCCTACCGGCAACAGTACAGAAAGGATAAGTACTCCCGAAATCAGGCTGACCAGATGTCGTGTTCTCACCAACATGTCCTTATTAACACAATGTAGGGAAAGTATATCCGATAGTGGAAAAGGGGAGACAGAAGACAGGTCATTTGTGCGGGTCTTTTGCGAGGCGAAATCTGGCAATGATTGTTGTCAATTAACCAGGCGCAGAGATTTACGCCTGGTGTGATACCTCAACTTAAGAGGTCGCTTCGGTGCGTGCGAGGGTGAAAATATCGTAAAAGGACAACTGACCTTTACGGGTAAGCATGTTTTGCAACTGTTCTTTGTGGATGTTAGCGACACGCGGCGAGTTCAGAATAGACTCTACCAGTACTGTTGGAACATAGCGTGTGTTGTACCATTCACCGTTATAACAAACCCGGAAATCCAGCACGTCGATATCTTCATAGCGATAACGTGGATAAACGTCAAAAAAGAAGAAACCGTTAAGCAGGATAAACAACACCACCAGAAGCCAGACAGAGTCCACCAATGTTTCAGATTGTAACATTACTGCCAGCGTGGCGAAAAAAGCGACATACATGCCGATGAATAGCCCCGGATGTTTACGGATGAAACTGATACTAAAGCGGGGTTTGTTGTCGCGTTTTTCATGCGTATTCAGAGAATCAATCGTTTCGGTCAGCAGGCGTTGTATTTCGGTCATTTTTTGCCTTCGTGGAATCTGTAGCTTTTCAGGGAACACCCTATTTTAACGTGGGAATGATACGAGAGAAGCAACAGATTGGCCACATTTTTGCATAACAGTTGTAACTATAGTTGCAAATTTTTAATGATTCTGGCCGGATTGCCGCCGACAATAACGTTGTCAGGAATATTTTTAGTGACAACTGCGCCGGAAGCCACAACAACGTTATCACCAATAATGACACCCGGATTGATGACAGCACGCCCGCCAATCCAGACATTATTACCTATCGTCACGGGTTTCCCCAGTTCTACGCCGCTATTGCGCGCGACCGGATCGACAGGATGCGTGGCGGTATAGATATGTACCCCTGGCGCCAGCATGCAATTATCACCGATACGAATAGGGCAGACATCAAGCATCACGCAATCGAAGTTCGCGTAAAACCCTTTACCGAGGTAAATGTTATAGCCATAGTCGCAGCGAAAGGAGGGTTCAATATACGCATCCATCACTTGACCGAGTAAATCGGTAAGAATTTGCTGGCGTAATGTTTGCTCTTCCGGTGAGGAATGATTGTATTGATGAATAAGCTGACGAGCGCGCAGGCGATCACGAGATAAAGTCTCATCTGCTGAGCAATACAACTCACCAGCAATCATCTTTTCTTTTTCTGAACTCATTACTGACTTCCCGGTTGCTGAACATGCAGCAACACAGTAATGCGAAAAGTCCGTTAAGAGAACGTATCCGCGACTTCCGTGTGATAAAAATCACACATAATATACCCTCGATACAATAGAATATAAAATTCTTATTAAACAGAAGGTTATAGTTAAAGATATGTATTGTTAATTTATTACCGAATGAATTTCCACACTGAGGAAGGGATCTTGTCATATAGCTTATTCATAGTCAGCTCTGCAAGACGATGGTCGGCAGCTGAGTAAAATACCGCCAATTCATTATCTGATAATTCATATTTATTTTTCTCGATAACACGTTCCAGCGTGTCAATTGTCTGGCAGCGACGCAGACGCATCAAATAATCGGTTTTTGTTAAAGGTTTATCGGACATACTTCTACCCATGGTTGTAATAATTCTAACAAGATAAACTTGCAGGATTCGCTTTAGTGGCGTTAACAAAGCAACGGAACAATCGGTTACCTGACTTCCGCCATTTCTGAAGATCCTGCATATTAATACCATAACTACTGAACAACATAAAGGTGTCGTCCAGATATTCATCAATCTGTTCAATGAGCTTATTGTCTTCATTATACTTAATTTTGTAATTAAGTGCGAAGGTCGCAATATGCTCAATCAGTTCATTCAGCTGTAGATTGATTGCCGAGGTTGGGTCATTTACCCAGCCATGGTTACTTTCTTCAAGGTTTGCAAGACAGTCATGATACAGGGTTTCGCAGAGAAACTTAAGCTGTGCGATATCATGTCTTTTTGGTGAGTATTCATCCATAATGCGTCCCCTTTCATTAGTGGTTTAACTAACGGACACCTTTCGGGATGGGTACAACTCTACTGACCTGGACTTGTCCTCTCGCTTGTTACTTTAACTATAAGCCACTCTATAACGAATTTCATTGCATTATTACGAAAAATTACAATCAGGAAGGGAAGTGTGGAAGGACTCACTTTTTCATCCTGGCATAAGTCCGACATAGACAAAAGCGGTTTGTCGCATTCTATTCATTACGTTATCGGGATTATCGTTGTGCGGTAAAACTACCATGGATATTGTCATACTAATAACCAGGAATGCTCCGATTATGGCGTAATAATCAGAAGTTAATAAAGAATTGCCGCAAATAAATAAGAATAGCCTCTACATAACTCTGAATTATAAAACCTATTAGTGCGACTTAATATAAATTAACTAACAATAAGCATTTTCTATGAATTTAAAAAAGTAAACGCTAACTTTCGTATGAAGCATTTGGGGGAGCGATTGTTCCATTCAGATTACGTGCATTAAAAAGGCCGCTTGCGCGGCCTTCGTGGTTACGAACTTAATCAGTGATGATTGACGGTATGGTTATGTTCAAGATCTTCGTTTTTGCGGCTAAAGCGGCGGCGAACCACCACAAAGAACACCGGAACGAAGAAGATAGCCAGTACCGTAGCGGTCACCATCCCGCCCATAACGCCAGTACCTACCGCGTTCTGTGCGCCGGAACCTGCACCGGTGCTGATAACCAGCGGCATAACGCCGAGGATAAATGCCAGTGAGGTCATCAGGATTGGACGTAAACGCATTCGCACAGCGTCCAGAGTAGCTTCGATCAGACCTTTGCCTTCTTTATCCATCAAGTCTTTGGCGAATTCCACGATAAGTATCGCGTTCTTCGCCGACAAACCAATGGTTGTGAGTAGGCCTACCTGGAAGTAAACGTCGTTGGTCAGGCCACGGAAAGTCGCCGCCAGCAACGCGCCGATAACCCCTAACGGAACAACCAGCATAACGGAGAACGGAATCGACCAGCTCTCGTACAACGCCGCCAGACACAGGAATACGACAATCAACGAAATCGCGTACAGTGACGGTGCCTGGTTGCCGGAGAGACGTTCCTGATAGGACATCCCCGTCCAGTCGTAGCCAACGCCTGTAGGCAGTTTGCTTGCCAGTTCTTCCATCAGCGCCATTGCTTCACCAGTACTCTTACCTGGCGCAGCCTGGCCCAGGATTTCCATGGATGGCAGACCGTTGTAACGTTCCAGACGCGGTGAACCGTATTCCCAACGAGAAGAAGAGAACGCTGAGAATGGCACCATCTGCCCATTGGCGGCACGAACATACCAGTCGCCGATATCTTCCGGCAGCATGCGGTATTTCGCTTCTGACATCACGTAAACTTTCTTCACACGACCGCGGTCGATAAAGTCGTTCACGTAGCTGCCGCCCCATGCCGCGCCCAGGGTAGTGTTGATATCGCTGATAGAAACACCCAGTGCCTGGGCTTTCTCCTGGTCGATATCAATCTTGAACTGCGGGGTATCTTCCAGACCGTTAGGACGCACGCTGGTCAGCAGATCAGGATGCTTCGCTGCTTCACCCAGTAGCTGGTTACGCGCCTGAGTCAGTTTCTCATGGCCGAGGCCTGCCTGGTCTATCAGCTCAAAGTCAAAACCGGTTGCTGTACCCAGTTCCACAATCGCGGGCAGGTTAAAGGCGAATACCATCGCATCTTTAATCTGCGAGAAGGCGCGAGTCGCACGCATGGTGATTGCTTCAACTTTGTTTTCATCGCCCGGACGGTCAGCCCAGTCTTTCAACGAAACGAACGCAATACCGGTGTTCTGACCACGTCCTGCAAAGCCGAAGCCGTTAACGGCGAATACCGATTCAACGTTTTTCTTCTCTTTGGTCAGATAGTAATCCGTCACCTCGTTAAGGACTTTCTGTGTACGTTCCTGCGTTGCACCTGCTGGCAACTGAACCATGGTCATAAATACGCCCTGGTCTTCATCTGGCAAGAAGGAGCTTGGCAGACGCACGAACAGATAAGCCATGCCGACCACAATGATCAGATACAGCGCCAGATAACGCCCCGTACTGCGCAGAATACCGCCTACGCTATCGGTGTAGTGGTGCGTGCTCTTCTCGAACATGCGGTTAAACCAACCGAAGAAGCCTTTTTTACCTTCTCCGTGATCGCCTTTAGCGATCGGTTTTAGCATGGTGGCACAAAGTGCCGGAGTCAGGATCAACGCCACCAGTACTGACAGCGCCATCGCCGAAACAATGGTGATGGAGAACTGACGATAAATTGCCCCGGTCGAGCCGCCAAAGAAGGCCATCGGCACGAATACCGCCGACAGTACCATCGCGATACCGACCAGCGCGCCCTGAATCTGTCCCATTGACTTACGCGTGGCTTCTTTCGGCGGCAAACCTTCTTCCGCCATCACACGTTCAACGTTTTCTACTACAACGATGGCGTCATCCACCAACAGGCCGATGGCGAGCACCATCCCGAACATCGTTAGCGTGTTTATCGAGAAGCCAAAGGCGGCAAGGACGGCAAAGGTCCCCAGCAATACCACCGGTACGGCAATGGTCGGAATCAACGTCGCACGGAAGTTCTGCAAGAACAGATACATGACCAGGAACACGAGGATGATCGCTTCGACCAGCGTTTTCACCACTTCGTGAATAGAGATTTTCACGAACGGCGTAGTATCGTACGGATAAACGATTTTCAGACCCGACGGGAAGAACGGTTCCATTTTCGCCAGTTCAGCGCGGATTGCCGCAGCGGTATCCAGCGCGTTAGCGCCGGTTGCCAGCTTGATCCCCAGACCGGAAGCTGGTTGACCATTAAACTCAGCGATAATGTCGTAGTTCTCACCGCCCAGCTCAATTTTCGCCACATCACGCAGCAGAACACGGGAACCATCCTGATTCACTTTCAGCAGAATTTTGCCGAACTCTTCCGTAGAGGTCAGACGCGTCTGAGCAATAATCGAGGCGTTAAGCTGCTGGCCTTTTACCGGTGGAGTACCACCAAGCTGACCGGCCGCGACCTGGGCGTTCTGCGCTTTGATTGCGGTAATGACATCAACTGGTGTTAACTGGTATTTGTTCAGTTCGTTCGGGTTCATCCAGATACGCATCGCGTACTGGGAACCAAACAACTGAACGTCACCCACGCCCGACGTACGACTGATGGCATCTTTCATATTCGCTGCCACATAGTCGGAGATATCCTCCTGCGTCATGGTGCCGTCGGTGTTGATAACGCCGACAACCATCAGGAAGCTGCTGGAAGATTTCTCAACGCTCACCCCCTGTTGTTGTACTTCCTGCGGCAGCAACGGCATCGCCAGTTGCAGTTTGTTCTGCACCTGAACCTGCGCGATATCCGCATCAGTACCGGACTCAAAGGTCAGGGTGATTTGCACGGTACCCGTGGAGTCACTGTTGGAGGACATGTACATCAGGTTATCGATACCGTTCATATTCTGTTCGATAACCTGGGTAACCGTATCCTGCACCGTTTTCGCATCAGCACCGGGATAGGTAGCGGAGATCGTCACTGCCGGCGGTGCAATAGTAGGATATTGCGCCACCGGCAGTTTGAGGATCGCGAGTCCCCCTGCCAACATGATAATGATGGCGATCACCCACGCAAAAATCGGGCGATCGATAAAGAAATTAGGCATGTCTTAACGGCTCCTGTTTAAGTTAAGACTTAGACTGTTCAGACTGAGCACCGCTTGTGGCTTGCTGGTTGTTATCAGCGGTTATCTCTTGTGCTTTTACCTGAACACCAGGACGCACTTTCTGCAGCCCACTGATTACTACGCGCTCGCCTGCTTTCAGACCTTCCGTTACCAACCACTTATCGCCAATAGCCTGGCTTGCGACGATCGGGCGAGTTTCCACTTTGTCATCCGCGCCTACTACCAGTACGGTGGCTTCGCCGCGTGGTGTACGAGTTACACCCTGTTGCGGTACTAAAATGGCGTTTGGATTCAGCCCTTCTTCCAGACGTGCGCGCACGAACATACCCGGCAGCAGCGTGTGATCCGGGTTCGGGAAGATAGCGCGTAACGTGATAGATCCGGTGGTTTGATCAACGGTAACGTCAGAGAACTCCAGCGTACCGTCCTGCGGGAACTTAATGCCGTCGCTGGTGATCAGCGATACTTTGGCTTTGCCGTTCTCTTGCTTCAGCGTGCCGTTAGCGAGTTCTTGTTTCAGACGCAAGAAGTCGTTGCTGGACTGGGTCACATCAACGTAGATCGGATCAAGCTGTTGCACGGTTGCCAGCGCCGTTGCCTGACCATTTTGCACCAGTGCGCCTTCCGTCACGGCCGATTTACCAATACGGCCGCTGATTGGAGAAGTCACTTTGGTGTAAGCCAGGTTAATTCGCGCGGTTTCAACGGCTGCTTTTGCCGCAGTAACTGCAGCGTTCGCTTGTTGCGCGTTAGCCAGTGCCTGATCGTACTCTTGCTTACTGATGTACTGAGTGCCGAGCAGTTTCTGATAACGATTCACTGTCAGTTGCGCGATATTGGCGGCAGCCTGTGCTTTCGCCAGATCGCCTTTCGCACTGTCGTATGCTGCCTGATAGGTCGCAGGATCAATCTGATAGAGAGAGACACCGGCGTCGATATCGCTACCCTCTTTGAAATTACGCTTCAGGATTATCCCACTAACTTGAGGACGAACTTCTGCGATCCGGTAGGCGCTGGTGCGACCCGGAAGCTCAGTCGTGATCTGCAGAGGTTCAGTTTTGACTGTCACTACACCAACGGCGGGCATCTGCTGGCCACCTTGTTGGGCCGGTTTGTCGTCACATCCTGTTAGGGCTAAGCTGCCTGAGAGCATCAGAACGACCGCCAGAGGCGTAAACCCTCTGTTTTTGTTCATATGTAAACCTCGAGTGTCCGATTTCAAATTGGTCAATGGTCAAAAGTTGATAAACCCATTGCTGCGTTTATATTATCATCGTGCTATGGTACATACATTCATAAATGTATGTAAATCTAACGCCTGTAAATTCACTAACATATGGCACGAAAAACCAAACAAGAAGCGCAAGAAACGCGCCAACACATCCTCGATGTGGCTCTACGTCTTTTCTCACAGCAAGGAGTATCATCCACCTCGCTGGGAGAGATTGCAAAAGCTGCTGGCGTTACGCGCGGTGCAATCTACTGGCATTTTAAAGATAAGTCGGATTTGTTTAGTGAGATCTGGAAGCTTTCTGAGTTCAATATTGGTGAACTAGAGCTTGAGTATCAGGCAAAATTCCCTGACGATCCACTCTCTGTATTAAGAGAAATATTAATTCATGTTCTTGAAGCCACGGTGACGGAAGAACAGCGTCGATTATTGATGGAGATTATATTTCACAAATGCGAATTTGTCGGAGAAATGTCTGTTGTTCAACAGGCGCAGCGTAATCTTTGCCTTGAAAGTTATGACCGTATAGAGCAAACGTTAAAACATTGTATTGAAGCAAAAATGTTGCCAGCGGATTTAATGACACGCCGCGCGGCGATTATTATGCGAGGCTATATTTCGGGCCTGATAGAAAACTGGCTGTTTGCTCCGCAATCTTTTGATCTCAATAAAGAAGCCCGCGATTACGTCACCATTTTATTGGAGATGTATCAACTTTGCCCCACGCTTCGCGCACCTGCGGCTAATGTAAAATCCTGAATCCGGTTCCAGGATTTTTCCTGGACATTTTCACCGTTGCTATTCTGGTTCTCCCCGTCGTGATATTCTATCAGTTTGACTATTTCAGGTCGCCCTTCAGGTTTAGAAACCTTCATTCATCATGACTATGTTCCAGTATTACAAACGATCACGGCATTTTGTTTTTTCAGCATTTATTGCTTTTGTTTTTGTCTTGTTATGCCAGAACACGGCGTTGGCGCGGGCGTCATCGAATGGTGATCTCCCGACGAAAGCCGACCTGCAGGCACAGCTTGATACACTCAATAAACAAAAAGATCTTTCTGCCCAGGACAAACTGGTGCAGCAGGATCTTACGGACACCTTAGCCACCCTCGACAAAATTGATCGCGTAAAAGAAGAAACGGTTCAATTACGACAAAAAGTTGCTGATGCGCCAGAGAAAATGCGCCAGGCGACGGCGGCGTTAACTGCGCTGAGCGATGTAGATAACGACGAAGAAACGCGTAAAACACTTAGCACGCTCTCTCTGCGTCAACTGGAATCTCGAGTCTCCCAGGCGCTGGATGACTTGCAAAATGCACAAAACGATCTGGCTTCCTATAACAGCCAACTGGTGTCGTTACAGACGCAGCCGGAACGTGTGCAAAACGCGATGTATACCGCTTCGCAGCAACTGCAACAAATTCGCAGTCGGCTGGATGGCACCGACGTTGGTGAAGCTGCGTTACGCCCCAGCCAAAAAGTGTTGCTGCAGGCGCAACAGGCGCTGTTGAGTGCCGAAATTGACCAGCAGCGTAAAAGTCTGGAAGGAAATACCGTCTTGCAGGATACCCTGCAAAAGCAACGTGATTACGTAACGGCGAACAGCGCGCGCCTGGAGCACCAGTTGCAATTGTTGCAAGAGGCGGTAAATAGCAAGCGCCTGACCTTAACCGAAAAAACGGCCCAGGAAGCGGTCACTCCAGATGAAGCCGCGCGTATTCAGGCTAATCCGTTGGTGAAGCAGGAACTGGAAATTAACCAGCAGTTAAGCCAGCGTCTGATTACCGCAACCGAAAACGGTAATCAGTTGATGCAGCAAAATATCAAAGTTAAAAACTGGCTGGAGCGGGCGCTGCAATCGGAACGCAATATCAAAGAGCAGATTTCTGTTCTGAAGGGTAGTCTGTTGTTGTCGCGTATTCTTTATCAGCAACAACAAACACTGCCATCGGCGGATGAACTGGAAAACATGACCAACCGCATCGCGGATTTGCGTCTCGAACAGTTTGAGGTCAATCAGCAGCGTGATGCGTTGTTCCAGAGCGATGCGTTTGTCAGCAAACTGGAAGAAGGTCATGCTAACGAAGTTAATGACGAAGTTCATGATGCTTTGTTACAAGTCGTTGATATGCGTCGCGAACTTCTGGATCAGCTAAACAAACAGTTGGGTAATCAACTGATGATGGCCATTAACCTGCAAATCAACCAGCAGCAGTTAATGAGCGTGTCGAAAAACCTGAAATCCATCCTGACTCAGCAAATCTTCTGGGTGAACAGTAACCGTCCGATGGACTGGGACTGGATTAAAGCGTTCCCACAATCGCTGCAAGATGAATTTAAGTCGATGAAAATCACGGTGAACTGGGAAAAAGCCTGGCCTGCCGTATTTATCGCTTTCCTTGCTGGTTTGCCGCTGTTGTTGATTGCCGGGCTAATTCACTGGCGTCTGGGATGGTTGAAGGCATACCAACAAAAACTGGCTTCGGCAGTAGGTTCTCTGCGTAACGATAGCCAGCTTAATACGCCGAAAGCCATTCTTATCGACCTGATCCGCGCGCTGCCAGTGTGCCTGATTATTCTTGCCGTCGGACTGATCCTGCTGACCATGCAGCTCAACATTAGCGAATTGCTATGGTCGTTCAGCAAAAAACTGGCGATTTTCTGGCTGGTATTTGGCCTGTGCTGGAAAGTGCTGGAAAAAAATGGCGTTGCCGTACGTCACTTTGGTATGCCCGAGCAACAAACCAGTCACTGGCGTCGACAGATTGTTCGCATCAGCCTCGCGTTGCTGCCTATCCATTTCTGGTCTGTGGTGGCAGAACTTTCCCCGCTACATCTGATGGATGACGTGCTGGGGCAGGTAATGATTTTCTTCAACCTGTTGCTGATTGCTTTTCTTGTGTGGCCGATGTGCCGCGAAAGCTGGCGCGATAAAGAGTCGCACACCATGCGACTGGTGACTATTACCGTGCTGTCGATTATCCCGATTGCACTAATGGCGTTGACTGCTACAGGATATTTCTATACCACGTTGCGTCTGGCTGGGCGCTGGATTGAAACCGTTTATCTGGTGATCATCTGGAACTTGCTTTACCAGACGGTGCTGCGTGGTTTAAGCGTGGCGGCGCGGCGTATCGCCTGGCGTCGCGCGCTGGCGCGTCGGCAGAATCTGGTGAAAGAAGGGGCGGAAGGCGCTGAACCGCCGGAAGAACCGACTATCGCGCTGGAACAGGTCAACCAGCAGACGCTGCGTATTACCATGCTGCTGATGTTTGCGCTGTTTGGCTTGATGTTCTGGGCGATTTGGTCCGATTTGATCACCGTGTTCACCTATCTCGACAGCATCACACTGTGGCATTACAACGGCACTGAAGCTGGCGCGGCGGTGGTGAAAAACGTGACCATGGGCAGCCTGTTGTTTGCGATTATCGCATCGATGGTTGCCTGGGCGCTGATTCGCAACTTACCCGGTTTGCTGGAAGTACTGGTACTTTCACGGCTGAACATGCGCCAGGGCGCGTCGTATGCCATTACCACTATCCTTAACTACATCATTATTGCCATTGGTGCGATGACGGTATTTGGGGCGCTTGGCGTCTCGTGGGATAAACTCCAGTGGCTGGCGGCGGCATTATCCGTAGGTCTTGGTTTTGGTTTACAAGAGATTTTCGGTAACTTCGTCTCCGGTTTGATCATTCTGTTCGAACGTCCGGTTCGTATTGGTGATACGGTAACCATTGGTAGCTTCTCCGGGACGGTCAGCAAGATCCGTATTCGTGCGACGACGATTACCGATTTCGATCGCAAAGAAGTGATCATTCCGAATAAAGCGTTTGTCACCGAGCGTCTGATCAACTGGTCGTTGACTGACACCACCACGCGTCTGGTGATCCGCCTGGGCGTGGCCTATGGCTCCGATCTGGAAAAAGTACGGAAGGTGTTGCTGAAAGCGGCGACTGAGCATCCAAAAGTGATGCACGAGCCGATGCCAGAAGTTTTCTTCACGGCGTTTGGCGCCAGCACGCTGGACCACGAGTTGCGTCTGTACGTTCGTGAACTACGCGATCGTAGCCGCACCGTCGATGAGCTGAACCGTACCATTGATCAATTGTGCCGTGAAAACGACATCAACATTGCCTTTAACCAACTTGAAGTGCATTTGCACAACGAGAAGGGCGATGAAGTGACGGAAGTGAAACGCGACTACAAAGGTGACGATCCGACGCCTGCGGTAGGGTAAGAACGAAAGGGGCGGCATTTAGTTGCCCCGAGATTGCTAACAAAGTACGCATTGTTCATGCCGGATGCGGCGTGACCGCCTTATCCGGCCTACGAAACCGTAAGAATTCAATATATTGCAGGAGCGGTGTAGGCCTGATAAGCGTAGCGCATCAGGCAGTTTTGCGTTTGCTCGCAATCTTAGGGGACATTTAGCGGCCCCATTTATTTTTCGCTTTGCGCCTCATCATCGCGCGTTAATTTCTTTTCATAATCGCGCTTCACAATATCCAGCGCGCGCAGCACGGTGCGGGCAGGGATCTGATTTTCTTCCAGTAGCACAATCAAATCGACGGCCAGTTTGACATCGTCCGGCGCATTTTCCAGTGACATATATTCTCCATTATTAGCGAGTTAAGCGAGCCAGCTTATTCTCGATTTTTTCCAGCGCATGGCGACACCGTGCCAGGCGCGCTTCATAAGCTTCTACTTCACGATACAGTGTCTGTTGCTCGACTAAATCAGTCGTCTGCGCCAGACGGGTTTTTCGCTCCATCACCATCTCATATAAACGCCGCTCAAATTCCTGGTGCTGAATACGTTTTCGTTGCCAACGGGCAATTTTTGGTGGTGCGCTATCCCACTCGCGTAGCGACCAGGCTGCGGCTTCACGCGCTATAGCCTCCAGTTGCGCCGCCAGATGTTCTGCCAGCCAGGCCACTTGCGGTAGTTGCTGTTGCTCAACCGCATGACGAAGCGCGGACAAATGATCCCCCGCTTCATCCAGACACGCCTGTAACGTTGTCGTGCGAGTTTGAAAAAGATGGCGATCAAAACGGGCGCTTAGCGTGCTGAACTGCGCCACCGGGGCACAACGCTGGCGTAGCGTGGCCAGCTGAACGGCCAGTTTTTCCAGTAGCAGGGCAGTTTTCACGGCAAGACCTCAATGAAAATGATAATTGTTATGCTAAAGTAGCCTCTCTGTAAGCTGACTACATATACTATGCAACGAATCATTTTAATCATCATTGGCTGGCTGGCGGTAGTGCTGGGTACGCTGGGCGTGATATTGCCGGTTTTGCCGACGACGCCGTTTATCCTGCTGGCAGCCTGGTGCTTTGCCCGTTCTTCTCCGCGCTTTCATGCATGGTTGCTGTACCGCTCATGGTTTGGCAGTTATTTACGCTTCTGGCAGAAACATCATGCCATGCCACGTGGTGCGAAACCGCGGGCGATTTTCATTATTTTGATCACTTTTGCGATTTCTCTGTGGTTCGTAAAGATGCCGTGGGTGCGCATCATGTTGCTGGTTATTCTTACTTGCTTGCTTTTCTATATGTGGCGAATTCCGGTGATTGATGAAAAGCAAGAAAAGCACTGAAGCTCAACAATCGCAGTTGCAATTATTGCGTACAGCCAGTACATTCTGGCGTTTTCGAGCACAGGCGCAGGCGGTCAAAGGTTAAACAACTGTTACTTTTGATACGTTTAAAACGCGCCGTGAGTACCACCGTAACAAGCAGGCTACACTTATGACCGCGACTGCACAGCAGCTTGAGTATCTCAAAAATAGCATCAAAAGCATTCAGGACTACCCAAAACCCGGCATTCTTTTCCGCGATGTCACCAGCTTACTGGAAGACCCGAAAGCTTACGCTCTCAGCATCGACTTGCTGGTTGAGCGTTACAAAAATGCGGGCATTACCAAAGTTGTCGGCACTGAAGCGCGTGGCTTCTTGTTTGGCGCTCCGGTAGCGCTGGGGCTGAACGTTGGTTTTGTGCCGGTACGTAAACCGGGCAAATTGCCGCGTGAAACCATCAACGAAACTTACGATCTGGAATACGGCACCGATCAACTGGAGATCCACGTTGATGCCATCAAACCAGGCGACAAAGTGCTGGTAGTAGACGATCTGCTGGCAACTGGCGGCACCATCGAAGCGACGGTTAAACTGATTCGTCGCCTGGGTGGTGAAGTGGCTGATGCTGCGTTTATTATCAACCTGTTCGATCTCGGCGGCGAACAGCGTCTCGAAAAACAGGGCATTACCTGCTACAGCCTTGTCCCGTTCCCGGGCCATTAATTATCGCCAGTCTTGTGCTGTCCACGCTACGGACAGCACAAGATGTGCATTCAGCCTCGCCGTTCTGGCGGGGCTGTGTTAGCATTACCCCTTCGTGAATCCACCTTCCAGCGTTTCAGAGCCTGCCAATGAGTTATCAGGTCTTAGCCCGAAAATGGCGCCCACAAACCTTTGCTGACGTCGTCGGCCAGGAACATGTGCTGACCGCACTGGCGAACGGCTTGTCGTTAGGGCGTATTCATCATGCTTATCTTTTTTCCGGCACTCGCGGCGTCGGGAAAACCTCTATCGCCCGACTGCTGGCGAAGGGGCTAAACTGCGAAACCGGCATTACCGCAACGCCGTGCGGTGTGTGCGATAACTGCCGTGAAATCGAGCAGGGGCGCTTTGTCGATCTGATAGAGATCGACGCTGCCTCGCGTACCAAAGTCGAAGATACCCGCGACCTGCTGGACAACGTTCAGTACGCACCAGCACGTGGTCGTTTTAAAGTTTATCTGATCGACGAAGTGCATATGCTGTCGCGCCACAGCTTTAACGCACTGCTAAAAACCCTTGAAGAGCCACCAGAGCACGTCAAGTTCCTGCTGGCGACGACCGATCCGCAGAAATTACCGGTGACGATTTTGTCGCGCTGTCTGCAATTTCATCTCAAGGCGCTGGATGTCGAGCAAATTCGTCATCAGCTTGAGCACATCCTCAACGAAGAGCATATTGCTCACGAGCCGCGTGCACTGCAACTGCTGGCACGTGCCGCCGAAGGCAGTTTGCGAGACGCGTTAAGTCTGACCGATCAGGCGATTGCCAGCGGCGACGGACAGGTTTCAACCCAGGCGGTAAGCGCGATGCTCGGCACGCTTGACGACGATCAGGCGTTGTCGCTGGTTGAAGCGATGGTCGAGGCCAACGGCGAGCGCGTAATGGCGCTAATTAATGAAGCTGCTGCCCGTGGTATCGAGTGGGAAGCGTTGCTGGTGGAAATGCTCGGTCTGTTGCATCGTATTGCGATGGTACAACTTTCGCCTGCTGCACTTGGCAACGACATGGCCGCCATTGAGCTGCGGATGCGTGAACTGGCGCGCACCATACCGCCGACGGATATTCAGCTTTACTATCAGACGCTGTTGATTGGTCGCAAAGAATTACCGTATGCGCCAGACCGCCGTATGGGTGTTGAGATGACGCTGCTGCGCGCGCTGGCGTTCCATCCGCGTATGCCTCTGCCTGAGCCAGAAGTGCCACGCCAGTCCTTTGCGCCCGTCGCGCCAACGGCAGTAATGACGCCAACACAGGTGCCGCCGCAACCGCAATCAGCGCCGCAGCAGGCACCGACGGTACCGCTCTCAGAAACCACCAGCCAGGTGCTGGCGGCGCGCCAGCAATTGCAGCGCGCTCAGGGAGCAACCAAAGCAAAAAAGAGTGAACCGGCAGCCGCTACCCGCGCGCGGCCGGTGAATAACGCTGCGCTGGAAAGACTGGCTTCGGTCACCGATCGCGTTCAGGCGCGCCCAGTGCCATCGGCGTTGGAAAAAGCGCCAGCCAAAAAAGAAGCGTATCGCTGGAAAGCGACTACTCCAGTGATGCAGCAGAAAGAAGTGGTCGCCACGCCGAAGGCGCTGAAGAAAGCGCTGGAGCATGAAAAAACGCCGGAACTGGCGGCTAAGCTGGCGACTGAAGCCATTGAGCGCGACCCGTGGGCAGCTCAGGTGAGTCAGCTTGCGTTGCCAAAACTGGTCGAACAGGTGGCGTTAAATGCCTGGAAAGAGGAGAACGGCAACGCGGTGTGCCTGCATTTACGTTCCTCCCAGCGGCATTTGAATAACAGCGGCGCACAGCAAAAACTGGCTGAGGCGTTGAGCGCGTTAAAGGGGGCAACGGTTGAACTGACTATCGTTGAAGATGATAATCCCGCAGTGCGCACGCCGCTGGAATGGCGTCAGGCGATATACGAAGAAAAACTTGCGCAGGCGCGCGAGTCCATTATTGCGGATAATAATATCCAGACTCTGCGTCGATTCTTCGATGCGGAACTGGATGAAGAAAGTATCCGCCCCATTTGATCGTAAGCCAGGCTTACGATCGTCATCCTTAACGTGATTGAGAGAGAAACCTATGTTTGGTAAAGGCGGTCTGGGCAACCTGATGAAGCAAGCCCAGCAGATGCAAGAAAAAATGCAGAAAATGCAGGAAGAGATCGCGCAGCTGGAAGTCACCGGCGAATCTGGCGCAGGTCTGGTAAAAGTGACCATCAATGGTGCTCACAACTGCCGTCGCGTAGAGATCGACCCGAGCCTTCTGGAAGACGACAAAGAGATGCTGGAAGATCTGGTTGCTGCCGCATTCAACGATGCAGCACGCCGCATCGAAGAAACTCAGAAAGAAAAAATGGCGTCTGTTTCTTCTGGAATGCAGTTGCCGCCAGGCTTTAAGATGCCGTTCTGATGCAAACCAGCCCGCTGTTGACACAGCTTATGGAAGCACTGCGCTGTCTGCCGGGCGTTGGCCCGAAGTCGGCGCAGCGTATGGCGTTCACGCTGCTTCAGCGCGATCGTAGCGGCGGGATGCGCCTGGCGCAGGCGCTCACCCGGGCGATGTCGGAAATCGGTCACTGCGCCGATTGCCGTACCTTCACTGAACAGGAAGTTTGTAACATCTGTTCGAATCCGCGTCGTCAGGAAAACGGTCAAATCTGCGTGGTGGAGAGTCCGGCGGACATCTACGCCATTGAGCAGACTGGACAGTTTTCAGGCCGTTATTTTGTGTTGATGGGACACCTGTCGCCGCTGGACGGCATCGGTCCAGATGATATTGGCCTCGATCGCCTGGAACAGCGTCTGGCAGAGGAAAAGATCACCGAAGTGATCCTCGCGACCAACCCAACGGTCGAAGGTGAAGCCACCGCTAACTACATCGCCGAGCTTTGTGCGCAATATGGCGTTGAAGCCAGCCGAATCGCTCATGGCGTACCGGTTGGCGGCGAACTGGAAATGGTCGATGGCACTACGCTGTCGCACTCCCTTGCCGGGCGTCATAAGATTCGTTTTTAAGCAAACGAGAGCGGGATCACCTGCTCTCGCTTGAAATTATTCTCCCTTGTCCCCATCTCTCCCTCATCCTGTTTTTAACCTTAAAAATGGCATTGTTGAGGTAGACCTACATGAAAGGACAAGAAACTCGTGGTTTTCAGTCAGAAGTGAAACAGCTTCTGCACCTGATGATCCATTCTCTCTATTCCAATAAAGAAATTTTCCTGCGTGAGCTTATCTCTAACGCCTCCGATGCGGCGGACAAGTTACGTTTCCGCGCGCTCTCTAACCCGGATCTGTACGAAGGTGATGGCGAACTGCGTGTTCGCGTCTCTTTCGATAAAGACAAGCGCACCCTGACTATCTCCGATAACGGCGTGGGGATGACCCGCGACGAAGTGATCGACCATTTAGGGACTATCGCGAAATCTGGCACCAAATCATTCCTCGAATCCCTGGGTTCTGACCAGGCGAAAGACAGCCAGCTGATCGGTCAGTTTGGTGTTGGTTTCTACTCCGCGTTTATCGTGGCCGACAAGGTAACCGTGCGTACCCGTGCGGCAGGCGAAAAACCAGAAAACGGCGTGTTCTGGGAATCGGCGGGTGAAGGTGAATACACCGTTGCCGACATCACCAAAGACGATCGCGGTACTGAAATCACTCTGCATCTGCGTGAAGGCGAAGACGAGTTCCTCGACGACTGGCGCGTGCGCTCTATCATCAGCAAATACTCCGACCATATCGCGCTGCCGGTAGAGATCGAAAAACGCGAAGAGAAAGACGGCGAAACCGTTATCTCCTGGGAGAAAATCAACAAAGCGCAGGCGCTGTGGACCCGTAACAAGTCGGAAATCACCGACGAAGAGTACAAAGAGTTTTACAAACACATCGCCCACGACTTTAACGATCCGCTGACCTGGAGCCACAACCGCGTTGAAGGTAAGCAGGAGTACACCAGCCTGCTGTACATCCCGTCGCAGGCGCCGTGGGATATGTGGAACCGCGATCATAAACACGGCCTGAAACTGTATGTTCAGCGTGTGTTCATCATGGACGACGCAGAACAGTTTATGCCGAACTATCTGCGTTTCGTGCGTGGCCTGATTGACTCCAGCGATCTGCCGCTGAACGTTTCCCGTGAAATCCTCCAGGACAGCACGGTAACGCGTAACCTGCGCAATGCGCTGACCAAGCGTGTGCTGCAAATGCTGGAAAAACTGGCGAAAGACGACGCGGAAAAATACCAGACCTTCTGGCAACAGTTTGGCCTGGTACTGAAAGAAGGTCCGGCGGAAGATTTCGCTAACCAGGAGGCGATCGCTAAACTGCTGCGTTTTGCTTCTACCCATACCGACTCTTCTGCGCAGACCGTGTCTCTGGAAGACTACGTTTCCCGCATGAAAGAAGGGCAGGAGAAAATCTACTACATCACCGCAGACAGCTACGCGGCAGCGAAGAGCAGCCCGCATCTGGAACTGCTGCGTAAGAAAGGCATCGAAGTTCTGCTGCTTTCCGACCGCATCGATGAGTGGATGATGAACTACCTGACAGAGTTCGACGGTAAACCGTTCCAGTCCGTGTCTAAAGTTGACGAATCGCTGGAAAAACTGGCTGATGAAGTTGACGAAAGCGCGAAAGAAGCCGAAAAAGCTCTGACTCCGTTTATCGACCGTGTGAAAGCCCTGCTTGGTGAGCGCGTGAAAGATGTCCGTCTGACCCACCGTCTGACCGATACGCCAGCGATTGTCTCTACCGATGCGGACGAAATGAGCACTCAGATGGCGAAACTGTTTGCCGCAGCGGGCCAGAAAGTGCCGGAAGTGAAATACATCTTCGAACTGAACCCGGATCACGTACTGGTGAAACGCGCGGCAGATACCGAAGATGAAGCGAAGTTCAGCGAGTGGGTAGAACTGCTGCTGGATCAGGCGCTGCTGGCAGAACGCGGTACGCTGGAAGATCCAAACCTGTTTATTCGCCGTATGAACCAGCTGCTGGTTTCCTGATGTAATGCCGGATACATCCTATCCGGTATATCGGTAAATGTGGTGCCGGATGACCTTCGTGTCATCCGGCATTTTTTCTTTTTAGTATCTGCATTTTCCGCAAATTATCTCCCCTTTAACCGTTTCAGCCTCAGGAGCCTTCCTTGAGGCAATCGCCTGTTGGTGGTATCGTTTATCGCTTTTTCAAAAAATTCGACACATTTTAAGGGGATTTTCGCAATGCGTATCATTCTGCTTGGCGCTCCGGGCGCGGGGAAAGGGACTCAGGCTCAGTTCATCATGGAGAAATATGGTATTCCGCAAATCTCCACAGGTGATATGCTGCGTGCTGCGGTCAAATCTGGCTCCGAGCTGGGTAAACAAGCAAAAGACATTATGGACGCTGGCAAACTGGTTACCGATGAACTGGTGATCGCGCTGGTTAAAGAACGTATTGCTCAGGAAGACTGCCGTAACGGTTTCCTGCTTGACGGCTTCCCGCGTACTATTCCGCAGGCTGACGCGATGAAAGAAGCGGGCATCAATGTTGATTACGTTCTGGAGTTCGACGTACCGGACGAACTGATTGTTGATCGTATTGTTGGTCGCCGCGTTCACGCGCCATCTGGCCGTGTTTATCACGTTAAATTCAATCCGCCGAAAGTAGAAGGCAAAGACGACGTTACTGGTGAAGACCTGACTACCCGTAAAGACGATCAGGAAGAAACTGTACGTAAACGTCTGGTCGAATACCATCAGATGACGGCGCCGCTGATCGGCTACTACTCTAAAGAAGCGGAAGCGGGCAACACCAAATACGCGAAAGTTGATGGCACCAAACCGGTTGCTGAAGTTCGCGCAGCGCTGGAAAAAATTCTCGGCTAATCAAGTCGCAGCAGATCTGCTCTCGGGCAGGTCTGCTCATTCTCCTCAGGCAATACCTCTTACAGCAATTAGTTCTTCTTCTTCACTTTTCCGCTACAATTATCAACAAGTTGAATCGATAAGAGGCGGTAATGCGTCAAACTAAAACCGGTATCCTGCTGGTAAATCTGGGCACGCCCGATGCCCCCACTCCTGAAGCGGTAAAACGCTACCTGAAGCAATTTTTAAGCGACAGACGCGTGGTTGATACCTCACGGCTGCTGTGGTGGCCATTACTGCGTGGCGTGATTTTACCGTTGCGCTCGCCACGCGTAGCAAAACTGTATGCCTCTGTCTGGATGGAAGGGGGTTCGCCGCTGATGGTTTACAGTCGCCAGCAACAACAGGCGCTGGCAGAACGTTTACCGGAAATGCCGGTGGCGCTGGGCATGAGCTATGGTTCGCCATCGCTGGAAAGTGCCGTTGACGAACTGCTGGCAGAACATGTTGATCATATTGTGGTGCTGCCGCTCTACCCGCAATATTCCTGCTCAACGGTTGGCGCAGTGTGGGATGAACTGGCACGCATTCTGGCGCGCAAGCGTAGCATTCCGGGGATTTCGTTTATTCGCGATTATGCTGATAACCCCGATTATATTAATGCCTTAGCGAATAGCGTTCGCGCCTCTTTCGCTAAACATGGCGAGCCGGATCTGCTGCTGCTCTCCTATCATGGAATTCCACAGCGTTATGCGGATGAAGGCGATGATTACCCGCAACGTTGCCGCATAACAACTCGTGAACTCGCTTCTGCACTGGGGCTGGCGCCGGAAAAAGTGATGATGACGTTCCAGTCGCGTTTCGGACGCGAACCCTGGCTGATGCCTTATACCGACGAAACGCTGAAAATGCTCGGAGAAAAAGGCGTAAGCCATATTCAGATAATGTGCCCCGGATTTGCTGCGGATTGTCTGGAAACACTGGAAGAGATTGCTGAGCAAAACCGTGAGGTCTTCCTCGGTGCTGGCGGAAAAAAATACGAATATATTCCGGCGCTTAATGCCACACCGGAACATATCGAAATGATGGCTAATCTTGTTGCAGCTTATCGCTAAAGAATCGAGCACCGTCGCGCAGAGCCTCGTCGGCGGTTTTCATCATCCGTGAATAATGCAAAAAGGCGTGCAGCGTACCGGAGTAGAGCTTGAATTCACAAGGTTGCTGGTGCGCCGCTAACGTCTGGTAAAGCAGGCGGCTGTCATCCAGCAGCGGATCGAACTCTGCGCCAGCGATATAGCAGGGCGGCACATCACGAGTGAGATCATTATTAAACAGGCAGTAATACGGCGACTCACGGTCTGCTTCGTTGCTTAAATACGCTTCTTCATACATCTGCAAATCCTGTTGCGTTAAGCCATCTCAGTCCCCGCCCAACAGGCGACGGGTCACGGAATCCTGCAACCCATAAAGCCCATACCACAGTAAAACACCAGCAATCTTACCGCAATCGATCTGCTTATCACGCAGCCACAACGCACTGGCGAGCGCCAGCATCGCGCCAGCAGAATCACCGGCAAAGCCAATGCGTGACATATTGATTTGATAATCGTCCGCCTGCTGGTGGAAATGGCAACAGGCGGCCACAATTTCCTCTATCGCCTGCGGAAAACGTGCTTCTGGCGAAAGGGTATAATCAACACCAATTACCGTACATTGGGTATAGTTTGCCAGCAGCCGCATAATGCGATTGTGGGTATCGAGGTTGCCGAGAATAAATCCGCCGCCATGAAGATAAAACAGCGTCGCCGGGCTATTCGGGTTCGGACAAAATAACCGCGTCTCCACCCGACCATATTTTGTCGGAACCGCGTAAGCTCTGGTTTCCATTTCTGGAGCGTCGGCATTCCAGAATCGCCGCTCAAGCGTGTAATGCTGACGTTGCTCGGCAATCGTTCCCGTTGCGGGCCAGGGCGGTAAATCTGGCTGAATCGTATTAACAACGGCCTTCATTTCGGCAGATATCAGTTCCAGCACGGGGAATTTGTTTTCCGTCTTCATTGAAAAACTCCTTTCAAATGACACCATTGTAAGGAACCACTGCCATGAAAATGCGATCCCGTCTGCTGATATTGAAACTGCCCGTGCCTCGCGCGCTCAGGCATGATTGTGTTAATATTCGCCGCTCAGTTAACCACCCTTAAAAATAATCATGAAATTTCCCGGTAAACGTAAATCCAAACATTACTTCCCTGTAAACGCACGCGATCCGCTGCTTCAGCAATTCCAGCCAGAAAAAGAAACCAGCGCTGCCTGGGTCGTAGGTATCGACCAGACGCTGGTGGATATTGAAGCGAAAGTGGATGATGAATTCATTGAGCGTTATGGATTAAGTGCCGGGCATTCACTGGTAATTGAAGATGATGTAGCCGAAGCGCTTTATCAGGAGCTGAAACAGAAAAACCTGATTACCCATCAGTTTGCGGGCGGCACTATTGGTAACACCATGCACAACTACTCCGTGCTGGCGGATGACCGCTCCGTATTGCTGGGCGTAATGTGCAGCAATATTGAAATTGGTAGCTATGCCTATCGTTACCTGTGCAACACGTCCAGCCGTACTGACCTTAACTATTTACAAGGTGTGGATGGGCCGATTGGTCGCTGTTTTACGCTGATTGGTGAATCGGGCGAGCGTACCTTTGCTATCAGCCCAGGACATATGAACCAGTTGCGGGCGGAGAGCATTCCTGAAGATGTCATTGCCGGAGCGTCGGCGCTGGTATTAACGTCCTATCTGGTGCGCTGTAAACCGGGTGAACCGATGCCGGAAGCGACCATGAAAGCCATTGAGTACGCGAAGAAATATAACGTACCGGTGGTGCTGACGTTGGGAACTAAATTCGTCATCGCTGAGAATCCACAGTGGTGGCAGGAGTTCCTCAAAGAACACGTTTCCATCCTTGCGATGAACGAAGATGAAGCCGAAGCATTGACTGGAGAGAGCGATCCGCTGCTGGCCTCTGACAAGGCGCTGGACTGGGTGGATCTGGTACTGTGCACCGCTGGGCCAATTGGCTTATATATGGCGGGCTTTACGGAAGACGAAGCAAAACGCAAAACCCAGCATCCGCTGCTGCCGGGCGCTATCGCGGAATTTAACCAGTATGAGTTTAGCCGCGCCATGCGCCATAAAGATTGCCAGAATCCGCTGCGCGTCTACTCTCATATTGCGCCGTATATGGGCGGACCAGAAAAAATCATGAACACCAACGGGGCCGGAGACGGGGCACTGGCGGCGCTGTTGCATGACATTACCGCCAACAGTTATCACCGTAGCAACGTACCAAACTCCAGTAAGCATAAATTCACCTGGCTGACATACTCGTCGTTAGCGCAGGTGTGTAAATATGCCAACCGCGTCAGTTATCAGGTGCTTAACCAGCATTCGCCACGCTTAACGCGTGGGCTGCCGGAGCGTGAAGACAGCCTGGAAGAATCTTACTGGGATCGTTAAGTTGTTGGATGCAACCAAATCGCATCCGGCAATGCGATTTATCCAACCTGGGCAATCCAGGCGTCTTTTTCTACTTCTGACATGGATGTTTATGATGAAAAAAGTATGGTATCTGCAACATACGCATTTTGGCGATATGAAAGGTATCGGCATTTACACCCGTTATGAACTGGCCTTGCAGGTCAAAAAAGACGTGGAAAATAAGCCAGGATTTGTGGATTACCCGGAAAATTTTCAGTTTATTGAATACATCCTAAACCAGGAGCTCTGGGGAGATTTTCCCGTTACGCAGGCAGACGATCCCGTCGAGGCGATGGTTTACAGCCTGTGGCATATTCGTGATGATGAGGCCGATGATTACGCTATCCTCGGCATTTATACCACTGCAGAACTGGCAGAGCTGGCCCGGGAACGAGCCTGCCGCTATTTTCAGGAAGATGCTGCAAATATTCAGCCAGATAAAGGGCAGCTTGATCGTACCTGGTGGGAAGAGGGCTTCATTTCATGGGACTAGGCCTCGGAATTGATTACTCCCAACGCGGGGTAAGCATCCGGCATTTTGCGCTCGATGCCTGATGCGACGCTGGTCGCGTCTTATCAGGCCTACATATCCTCACTTACTGGGATCGTTAAGTTATCGGATGTAACCAAATCGTACCCGTAGGCCGGATAAGATGCGTCAGCATCGCATCCGGCAATGATATCAATGTATTACTCCGTCACCACTTCACCCGCCGGTGGCGTTTCCAGCAGCTCCAGCATCGTACGGGCAATTTCTCGCTCACCCATTACTACCTGATTCGCCCCACGTTCGGTAATATACGCCACTTCATCGTCATAATGGGCGCGGGCAATAATCTCAATATCCGGGTTTTTCGCGCGGGCAGAGGCCACAATCTCGCCCGCTTCGTAACCGTTTGGAATGGTCAGAATCAGCCATTTCGCGCATTCCAGATGCGCCAGGTGCATGATCTCTTCGTTCGCTGCGTTACCTAATACGGCGCGAACGCCGCGCTCACGCAATTCATCGACGCGGGTGCGTGACGTTTCAATCACCACCAGTGGAATATCAGACGCGAGCAATTTTTCTCCCAGCAAACTGCCCACCCGACCGTAGCCGACCAGCAGTGCGTGGTTGCAAATATCCACCGGAATTTGTTTCTCTTCTTCGATAGCTTCTTCCAGAGTCTGTTCTTCCAGCGTTTCAGTCTTCGCCAGATATTTCTCCAGCAAAGCAAACAGTACCGGGTTGAGCATAATCGACAAAATTGCGCCTGCCAGCACCAGGTTTTGCCCGGATTGCGGCAGCAGATTCAGCGCCATCCCCAGTCCCGCCAGAATAAAGGCGAACTCACCAATTTGCGCCAGACTGGCGGCAATGGTTAATGCCGTACGCTGAGAGTGACCAAATAACCGGACGAGGAAAAACGCCGCCACTGACTTACCAAATAAAATAATGGCCAGCGTTGCCAGCACGGCCAGCGGTTGCTGAATAAGAATTAACGGATCAAACAACATGCCGACGGAGACAAAGAACAACACCGCAAATGCATCACGCAACGGCAGCGTATCGTGGGCGGCACGGTGGCTCAGTTCAGACTCGTTCAACACCATCCCGGCAAAGAACGCACCGAGCGCAAAGGAGACGTCAAACAACTCTACCGCGCCAAAAGCAATCCCTAATGCCAGCGCCAGCACTGACAGGGTAAACAGCTCGCGTGAGCCGGTTGCCGCGCTACGCGCCATGATCCACGGCACCAGACGGCGACCTACCAGCATCATAATGGCGATAAACGCGACTACCTTGCCGATGGTAATCCCCATATCGACCGCCAGCGTAGCAAAGCCCACATCGCCTTGTTCCATCATTCCGGCTACCGCTGGTAGCAATACCAGCGTCAGGACCATCACCAGGTCTTCTACAATCAACCAGCCAATGGCGATTTGTCCTCGCTGGCTATCTATTAATTGCCGTTCTTCAAGTGCGCGCAGTAACACCACGGTACTGGCGGTAGAAAGACACAAACCGAACACGATACCGGTCATCAGTGACCAGCCCAGCACGCTGGAGAGCGCCATACCCAGCAACGTCGCCACGGCTATCTGGGCGATGGCGCCGGGAATGGCGATGGACTTTACCGCCATCAAATCCTTGAGTGAAAAATGCAGACCAACGCCGAACATCAGCAAAATGACGCCCAGCTCTGCCAGTTCAGGTGCCAGTTTAGTATCGGCAACAAAGCCCGGAGTAAACGGTCCTGCCAGCACGCCCGCTAACAGATATCCCACCAGAGGAGAAATACGCAGTTTATTGGCCAGCATGCCGAGGATAAAGGCGAGCACAAGGCCGCCAACAATGGTGGTGATAAGCGGGGTGGCGTGATGCATTCCGTCTCCTTTTCCTGGTGATTGTTGTCCATTTTTGGCCGGGAAAACCAAAATTACAGATGATAGTTTATGACAATTTCATTGTTGATGTTTATGAATAATTCTTGAATTTTGCAGAAAAATGGAATTAACCGCAAAAAAGACACGGATCGAAAAAGGGATGAGGTGTATGAAGAGGAAAGGCTTATGGCGACAGGAAAGAGATGCGGTCAAAGTTAACCTCTGACCGCAAGAAAATCAGGCTTTATGTCGGTTATCAGGTAAGAATATGGTCAACATCCCAAGAAGTGGCAGGAAAGCACATATTTTATAAACTAATTCAATACTGGTGTGGTCGGCAATAAGCCCCAGGACTGCGGCGCCAAGCCCTCCCATGCCAAAGGCAAAACCGAAAAACAGCCCGGAAACCATACCGATACGTCCCGGAAGCAGTTCCTGGGCGTAGACCAGGATGGCGGAAAATGCCGATGCGAGGATAAATCCAATTATTACCGTTAAAATTCCCGTCCAGTGCAGGCTGGCGTAAGGTAAAACCAAAGTAAACGGCGCTACGCCGAGGATAGAGCCCCAAATGACATATTTTCTACCAATCTTATCGCCTACAGGCCCGCCAATCACGGTTCCTGCTGCAACGGCAAATAGAAAGGCAAACAGATGAAGCTGGGCGTTCTGGATAGATAATCCAAACTTTTGCATCAGATAAAAGGTGTAATAGCTACTGATGCTCGCCATATAGAAATATTTCGAGAAAATCAGTACCAGCAGTACGCAAACAGCCAGTACGACCTTATTACGCGGCAGTGGATTGCTTATTGCTGCTTTCGGTTTTCCTTTACTCATCCGATGTTGTGCGGAGTACCAGCGGCTGATTTGCGCCAACACCACAATAGCCAGTAGCGCTGCCAGCACAAACCATGCCACGTTGCCTTTGCCATAAGGTGCGATGATCACCGCTGCCAGCAATGGCCCCAACGAACTGCCAAAGTTTCCGCCTACCTGGAAGATTGATTGCGCCAGACCATGACGCCCACCGGAGGCCATACGCGCCACGCGGGAAGATTCCGGGTGAAAGACTGACGAACCGGTACCGACCAGCGCCGCGGCGAGCAAAACAGTAGCAAAACTACCTGCCAACGCCAGCAGTACCAGCCCGCTTAAGGTGAAGCACATGCCAATTGGCAACGACCACGGCATCGGATATTTATCGGTCCAGTAGCCGACCACTGGTTGCAATAGCGATGATGCAAGCTGGAAGGTGAGAGTAATCATCCCTATCTGCATAAACGTCAGGGAAAACTCTGACTGGAGCAGCGGATAAATCGCCAGAATCAGCGATTGGATCATATCGTTCAGAAGATGCGAGAGGCTGATAGCCCCTAAAATGCCAAACGACGTGCGAGGTTTGACGGCCGACGCAGGCTGGGTTTGTTCACTCATTGCCATAGGAAAGTCACTTTTTCAGGGTTGCGATGTAAAGAATAATCTGAGTTGTAATTATTACCCGACTAACATACCTGTATGCATAGCTTGAAGGAAGTCTCAATTTTGAAAACAGAAACGGCATTCTATTTTCGGATTTATCACCACCGAATACAGATTTGTCTATTATATCGCGTCATACTCATTTCAAACGTTGATATCTGGTCAGGGAGATAAGAATGAAATTGTTGCAACAGAGCGTGGCATTAGCTCTATTGACCACATTGGCACTGGCGAGTGGAAGTGCTCAAGCTTATGAGCAGGATAAAACTTATAAAATTACTATTCTGCACACCAACGACCATCATGGTCACTTCTGGCGTAACGAATACGGTGAATATGGCCTGGCGGCGCAAAAAACGCTGGTGGATGGGATCCGCAAAGAGGTTGCGGCTGAAGGCGGCAGTGTGCTGTTACTTTCCGGCGGCGATATTAATACTGGTGTGCCGGAATCCGATTTACAGGATGCCGAACCCGATTTTCGCGGTATGAATCTGGTGGGTTATGATGCAATGGCGATCGGCAATCATGAATTTGATAACCCGCTCACCGTATTACGCCAGCAGGAAAAGTGGGCGAAGTTTCCACTGCTTTCCGCCAATATCTATCAAAAAAGCACTGGCGAGCGCCTGTTTAAACCCTGGGCGCTGTTTAAACGTCAGGATCTGAAAATAGCTGTTATTGGGCTGACAACCGATGACACGGCAAAAATCGGCAATCAGGCATATCTCTCGGATATTGAGTTTCGCAAACCTGCCGACGAAGCCAGACTGGTGATTCAGGAGCTGCAACAGACAGAAAAGCCAGACATTATTATCGCTGCGACCCATATGGGGCATTACGATAATGGCGATCATGGTTCTAATGCGCCAGGTGATGTGGAGATGGCGCGTAGCTTGCCCGCCGGATCGCTGGCAATGATTGTTGGCGGACATTCGCAAGATCCCGTCTGTATGGCGGCGGAAAATAAAAAGCAGGTGGATTACGTTCCAGGTACGCCATGTAAACCGGATCAACAAAACGGCATCTGGATTGTACAGGCACACGAATGGGGCAAGTATGTTGGCCGGGCCGATTTTGAGTTTCGCAATGGCGAAATGAAAATGGTCAATTACCAGCTAATTCCGGTAAACCTGAAGAAGAAAGTGACCTGGGAAGACGGAAAAAGCGAACGCGTGCTTTATACCCCAGAAATCGCTGAGAACCAGCAAATGATTTCACTGCTGTCGCCGTTCCAGAGTAAAGGTAAAGCGCAACTGGAGGTGAAGATTGGCGAAGTCAATGGCCGTCTGGAAGGTGACCGTGATAAGGTCCGTTTTGTGCAGACCAATATGGGGCGGTTAATTCTGGCAGCACAGATGGATCGCACCGGAGCAGACTTTGCCGTGATGAACGGCGGCGGGATTCGCGACTCCATTGATGCGGGCGATATCAGCTATAAAAGTGTGCTGAAAGTGCAGCCGTTCGGCAATATAGTGGTGTATGCCGATATGACGGGTAAAGAGGTGATTGATTACCTGACTGCTGTCGCGCAGATGAAGCCCGACTCCGGCGCCTATCCGCAGTTTGCCAATGTTAGCTTTGTGGCGAAAGACGGTAAACTTAACGATCTGAAAATCAAAGGTGAACCCGTCGATCCGGCGAAAACTTACCGTATGGCGACGTTAAACTTCGGTGCCTCCGGCGGTGATGGTTATCCGCGTCTTGATAACAAACCCGGTTATGTGAATACCGGTTTTATTGATGCGGAAGTGCTGAAAGCGTATATCCAGAAAAACTCGCCGCTGGATGTCAATGCCTACGAGCCGAAAGGCGAGGTAAGCTGGCAGTAATGTGCAAGTGCCGGATATTTTCATCCGGCAAAGCACTTAATCACGGCGTGCAATATCGGCAAACTTAGCATCCAGAATCTTTGCCAGATCGCTTGCCGCCAGCTCAATATCCAGTCCTCGTTTGCCACCAGAGACATAAATGGTGGCAAACTCTTGTGCGGGGGCATCAATCAACGTAGGCAGGCGTTTTTTCTGCCCCAACGGGCTAATTCCTCCAACCAGATATCCCGTCGAACGTTGCGCCACCATCGGATCGGCCATTTCCACTTTTTTGGCGCCCAACGCCTTTGCGACCTTTTTAAGGTCCAGTTGACCTGCGACCGGCGTTACTGCGACGGCCAGGTGTTTCATATCGCCATTCACCGCGACCAGCAGTGTTTTGTAGACTTGATCCGAATTCAAACCTAATTTTTTGACCACTTCATCGCCAAAATTGGTTTCCGCCGGATCGTGTTCGTAGGTATGAATCTGAAAAGAAATCTTGTTTTTTTCGAGTAATTTAACAGCGGGTGTCATCGTAATTTTCCTGCCTCAAACAAAAAACGGAGCAAGCATACGCCGGATTGCGGCCCAAAAAAAAGTGTCATCTTGTCTAAGAGTATTGGCAGGATGGAGAGATTGAGCGACAATCGACTTACACCGTCGCTTAAAATGACGGCATAATAATAAAAATATGAAATTCCTCTTTGACGGGCCAATAGCGATATTGGCCATTTTTTTAGCGCAGCATTTGCGGCAAATTCCCTTCTCCATACAGATGTAGCGCACCAACCGCGACCATATAGCGCCCCGGTGGCATGGTGCGTAATTTATCCCGCCAGGCGAGATTTCGCTGGTGCATCAATACGTCGTACAGTGACTGGCTGAAAGTATTGGGCAGCGTTATTTCATGATTTTGCGGCGGCGCATTCAGCCACCAGCTCATCATTTGTTGCAGCAGACGCGCGTTGGTATGCCAGTGAGTCAGGGTATCGTCCAGCAACGCCAGCCCTTGATCGGGTAACTGGAGCAATAGCGCAATCTGGCTTTCTGCCCCTTCCAGCTCTATTACAGGTTTATGTTCCTGCTTCGCTGCCTGTAATAGTTGGTAATCAATGCCATATTCAGCCCGTAACCCTAATTTTTGCGCCTGAGTCGCCTGGAGAACCATCGCAATTTGCCACAGCGGTTGGGTAGAAAATAGCGACGGAGAAATGCCCATTTCCTGGCTAATGTGATGCAGGCTTTGCAGTTGCGTTTCGCTGATGCGCTCTTCCAGCGCCTCGCAGGCAGGCAAATTGGCAAACGGTGTATTGCAGGTGGAGACATCCGCCTCAACAATTAACGCATCAGCATTTTTCAGCTTTTTAAGCAGGCGAGGAGGCAGTGGAGCCATATCGCGGCTACCCATATGAATACTGCCAATCAGATGAAAATGGCGATTGCCGGGAAGAGAGATATCGATGGCAGGCCAGGAGTAATGATTACCACGCAGCGCGGCCCACAGTGTTTTTACCCGGTACAACAGATCCATACGACCTCCCTTTGTGAAATATCATGCTAGCGCGCAGGGAGGGAGGGCGCAAATGGAGTTAGGGACTTGTTCAGTGGTAGCTTAAATATGATCGAAAAATTGTTTTTGCTTTGAAACGAAAGACTGCACGGGTGTTGGTGGCGTCAAAATCGCCGAGGCGTTCCCTGAAGGCCGGGGCAGCCCACATGGATGTGGGCTGAGGGCGCGTTTTACAGGGATGTTACCTCGCGCCCGACCCGGTAGCCGCAAGGGATAAGCCGAGGGTACCGCGCAGCGGCGATTTTGTTCGCCAGAGCCCGGGGGTGCAGGGGGCGGCGGCGATTGGCCGCCCCCTGCGCGCTCCTTGCGCCAGTCACTTTATATGGCATTACTCATAAAAGGAGCGCAACAAGAACTGGATCTCACAAACGCATTAAGTAAATACCAATCATTCCTTCGGTTTAAACCGCAGCAATCGGTTGGCGTTACTCACTACGGTAATCGACGAGAGCGCCATTGCCGCGCCGGCAACCACCGGGTTAAGCAGCGTTCCGGTGAACGGCCACAAAATACCGGCAGCGACCGGAATGCCAATGCTGTTATAGATAAACGCGCCGAGCAGGTTCTGCTTCATATTGCGCAGCGTTGCACGGGAAATGGCTAACGCATCCGCAACACCCATCAGGCTATGACGCATCAGGGTTATCGCCGCAGTCTCAATGGCAACATCGCTACCGCCGCCCATCGCAATACCAACATCCGCCTGGGCCAGCGCTGGCGCGTCGTTAATGCCATCGCCCACCATCGCCACCTGACGTCCCTGACTTTGCAGACGTTTAATCGCTTCGGCTTTACCGTCTGGCAATACACCGGCAATCACTTCATCAATACCGGCTTCTTTGGCGATAGCATTGGCGGTGGTTGGATTATCCCCGGTTAACATCACCAGACGATATCCCGCTTTATGCAGACGTTGCAGCGCCGCCACGCTGTCGCTACGCAAGGGATCGCGCACTGCTAACAGGGCTACCGCTTGACCGTCGACAGCCAGCAACACGGGGGTTGCGCCTTGCGACGCCTGGGCAGAAATATCGGCTTCAATCGCTTTGGTGTCCACTTGCTGGTCATTTAACAGCTCCTGATTACCCAGTAGCAGCGTATGGCCTTCAGCTTCGCCGCTCACACCCAGGCCGCGCAATGTGCGGAAACCGTTGACCTGCGGCAATGTCATGTCGCTCGCTTTATCGAGGATCGCTCGCGCCAGCGGATGGCTGGAACCTTGCTCCAGCGCTGCCGCCAGACGTAGCGCCTGCGTTTCGTCAAAACCGGCGAAAGTTTTCACCGCAACAACCTGCGGTTTCCCTTCAGTCAGCGTCCCGGTTTTATCGAACACGACAGTATCCAGCGTACTGGCGCGTTGCAGTGCGTCGGCATCACGCACCAGCACGCCAAACTCCGCCGCACGACCAACGCCGGAAATAATTGACATCGGCGTTGCCAACCCCAACGCACACGGACAAGCGATGATCAATACCGTCGTGGCGACAACCAGGGTATAGACAATCTGCGGCGCCGGGCCGAAGAAGTACCAGATCGCCGCGCTGATCAGCGCAATCAACACGACCACTGGTACAAACACGGCAGAAATTTTATCCGCCAGTTGACCGATTTCCGGTTTACTACTTTGGGCCTGGCGCACCATGCGAATTATGCGTGCCAGAGTGGTATGGCTGCCGACTGCGCTGGCGCGAAACAGTACGCTGCCGTCCTGTACCACCGTCCCGGCGTGAACGCTATCGCCTTCGCTTTTTTGCAGTGGGATAGGTTCGCCCGTCAGCATGGCTTCATCCAGCCATGCTTCACCCTGAGTGATCTCACCGTCTACCGGCACACGGTCACCCGTCGTCAGGCGCAGTAGCATACCCGGCTGCACTTCCACCAGCGGTACGTTCTTTTCACCGTCATCAGTAACCAGGCGCGCTGTCGGCGGAGTTAAATCGAGTAATTTTTCCAGCGCTTTTGATGAGCGCTGACGCGCGCGCGCTTCCAGCATATGGCCGAGGTTAATCAGACCAATAATCATCGTGCTGGCTTCGTAGTAAAGATGCCGCGCCTCCATCGGGAACCACTGCGGCCACAGGTTGACGCTCATCGAATAGAGCCACGCGACCCCGGTCCCCAGCGCCACCAGCGTATCCATCGTCGCCGTGCCGTTCAGCAAGCTTTTCCACGCGCTACGATAAAAATGGCCGCCAGCGAGAACCATTACCGCCAGGGTTATCAGGCCGATAACCAGCCACAGACTGCGGTTGTCGGCGGTGACCATCATATTATCGCCGATCATTCCCCAGACCATCACCGGGATACCCACCGCCAGGGCAACGATAGCCTGCCAGCGGAAACGCTTCATTGTCGCGATGGCGGTCTCCTGCTGACGTTCGCGGCGTTTGGCATCATCTTCAATTGCTTCCGCGCCGTAGCCTGCTTTCTCAACCGCCTGAACCAAATCTTGTGGGGAGGCGCTGCCCATCACCAGTGCAGTGCGCTCCGCCAGGTTTACCCGTGCCTGGGTGACGCCCGGTACGCTTTGCAGTGCGTTTTGCACTCGGGTGACACAGCTGGCGCAGCTCATGCCGCTCAGCAGCAACTGCTGACTATCATCCTCGGCGGTCGCTGCCGGAAGCTCATCAGAAACCGCTGCCAGTGCTTCCGACGGGATTGATGACTCCGCCAGCGGTTTAGCCTTTGGGTGGCTTACAGATGCGTCATAACCCGCTTGCTTGATGGTTTCGATAAGTTGTTCGGCGCTGGCCGTGCCGGTAACGTGCGCTTCAGTGATTGACACATCAGCCTGCTCAACGTCCGGGCGTTGTTCGAGACTTTCTTTCACGCGTTTAACGCAGTGACCGCAAGACAGGCCGTCTAGCGTCAGGTCGATAGTTTGAGACATAGTTCACTCCTTTTAGACAGTTTTTACTGACCGTGATAAAGGGTAAACCTTCCAGCAAGGGGAAGGTCAAGAAATTATTTCTCAATGAAATAATATGTTGGCAAGAATTAAAAAATTGGCTCAATTTTCATCATGATTAGATATTTAATTCTTTATTTTCCTGTAGTTAGAGCGCTGATGCTAAGTTAAATCATGATGCCTTGAAATCGGCATCGGGGTGAGGAATAACCTCCCGCATCTATAAAAAAGGAGTTAGCGAAAGATGTCAGATGCAAAAAAACTACAGCAGGCAGTGGATCAGGCATACACCCTGTATCACACGTTTGGCGGCGGGCAAAACGCAGACTACATCCCCTTCCTGGCAAATGTTCCCAGCCAACTGGCGGGAGTGGCTATTGTCACCTGTGAGGGCGATGTCTATTGCGCAGGTGACAGCGATTACCGTTTCGCGCTGGAGTCCATTTCCAAAGTCTGTACCTTAGCCCTGGCGCTGGAAGATGTCGGTCCACAGGCGGTGCAGGACAAAGTTGGCGCTGATCCCACCGGGCTTCCCTTTAACTCAGTTATTGCCCTGGAACTGCATGGCGGTAAACCGTTGTCGCCGCTGGTCAATGCAGGGGCAATCGCCACGACCAGCCTGATCAAAGCTGATAATGCCGAGCAGCGCTGGCAGCGAATTTTGACTATTCAGCAACAACTTGCCAGCAGCCAGATAACGCTCTCTGACGAAGTGAATCAGTCAGAGCAGACGACCAACTTTCACAACCGTGCGATTGCCTGGCTGCTTTACTCCGCCGGATATCTCTATTGTGATGCGATGGAAGCCTGTGACATCTACACTCGTCAGTGCTCCACGCTCATCAATACCGTTGAGCTGGCGACGCTTGGCGCAACGCTGGCGGCGGGCGGCGGGCGGCGTGAACCCGATAAGCAAAAAACGCGTTCTTCAGGCTGACAATGTGCCGTACATTCTGGCTGAAATGATGATGGAAGGGCTGTATGGTCGCTCCGGCGACTGGGCGTATCGCGTTGGTTTGCCTGGAAAAAGCGGCGTTGGTGGCGGCATTCTGGCGGTAGTTCCTGGTGTGATGGGGATTGCCGCGTTCTCACCACCGCTGGATGAAGAGGGCAACAGCGTACGCGGACAAAAAATGGTGGCATCGGTCGCTAAACAACTCGGCTATAACGTGTTTAAGGGCTGATCATAATGAGCATGGAAGGGAGTAACGATAGCAAACCTCTTGGTCTATGGAACGTGGTTTCCATTGGTATCGGGGCGATGGTGGGGGCAGGGATTTTTGCGCTGCTGGGGCAGGCAGCGTTATTAATGGAAACGTCGACATGGGTTGCGTTTGCCTTCGGCGGTATTGTGGCGATGTTTTCTGGCTATGCTTATGCGCGTCTTGGCGCCCGTTACCCAAGTAATGGCGGAATTATCGACTTTTTTCGCCGGGGGTTAGGCAACGGCATTTTTTCGTTGGCGCTATCGTTACTTTACCTGATGACGCTGGCAGTCAGTATTGCGATGGTCGCGCGCGCATTTGGCGCTTATGCCGTGCAGTTTTTGCATGAAGGCAGCCAGGATGAGCATCTTGTTTTGCTGTATGCGTTGGCGATTATTGCGCTAATGACCCTGTTCAACTCCTTAAGCAACCATGCGGTAGGGCGACTGGAAGTGATTCTCGTCGCCATTAAAATGATGATTCTGTTGCTGCTGATTGTTGCGGGCGTCTGGTCGCTACAACCGGCGCACATTTCTCTCTCTCCGGCACCCAGCTCCGGCGCGTTCTTCTCCTGTATCGGCATTACCTTCCTCGCCTATGCGGGCTTTGGCATGATGGCGAATGCAGCGGATAAAGTGAATGATCCGGCGGTCATTATGCCGCGGGCATTTCTGGTGGCGATTGGCATTACCTCTCTGCTCTATATCGCCCTGGCTCTTGTGCTGCTTAACGACGTTTCAGCATTAGAGTTAGAAAAATATGCTGATACAGCGGTGGCGCAAGCCGCTTCACCGTTGCTCGGGCATATCGGCTACGTGATTGTCGTTATCGGTGCGTTACTGGCGACGGCATCAGCGATTAACGCCAATTTGTTTGCCGTGTTCAATATCATGGACAACATGGGCAGCGAGCGCGAGCTGCCGAAAGTGTTGAATAAATCCCTGTGGCGGCAGAGCACCTGGGGCAACATCATTGTCGTGGCATTGATCATGCTGATGACGGCAGTGCTTAATTTAGGTTCGCTGGCCAGCGTCGCCAGCGCCACCTTTTTGATCTGCTACCTCGCAGTATTTGTGGTGGCGATTCGCTTGCGACATGACATCCACGCTTCGTTGTCGATCCTCGTCATTGGTATGCTGGTCATGCTACTGGTCATCATTGGTTTTATTTACAGCTTGTGGTCCCAGGGCAGCAGTGCGTTGATGTGGATTATTGGCACACTATTACTAAGTTTTATTGTGGCAATGGTAATGAAACGAAATAAAACGGTATAACCCTTTCTGTGCGCAGATCTTTCTGTGCTGCGCTTTTTATTCACATCTTCTTGCTTATGTCTGCAATACAAAATTCATAAAAAAGATATATAGACGATAAATCTGTGATTTCCATCACTGTCTGGTATGGATTATTCTTAATGCGAATGATGGTAATCTAAAAGTCGTAGTGTATTCTTAATAAAGAACGGATAAGCTTCTCACCTGCATTTCTTTAAGAGAGGACGCAAAAATGAAAGAAATGCACAAGTTATTACCCTTCTTAAATAAAATGAGACTGGTTATAAAAACCAGTTGAAATAATGACCTGGAAGGAAGTGACTTATCTATGACGCAATTACCATTAAAAAAACGTAAAAATAAATGCCTGATATTTTTAATCAGTTTTATGGTGATGGGCGAAGACGTATTTGCCGCGCCGTTACCGCAATGGGCCAACTCCCCGGCGATGACGTCAGTTGCCAGTATATCGTTACAGGAAAGTATATTACGCGCATTTGCCCGTAACCCTGACGTGACCCAACAGGCGGCACAGATAGGTATTGGCGAAGCGCAAATCGACGAAGCCAAAAGCGCCTGGTATCCGCACGTCGGTTTAACCGGTAACGCAGGGCCATCCCGACAAACAGACTCCAGCGGCAGGCTGGATAATAACGTTTCGTATGGCATAACGCTGACGCAACTGGTGTATGACTTTGGTAAAACCACCAACGATATCAAACTGCAAACTGCCGCCCGTGATAGCTATCGCTTTAAATTGATGGCCACCTTAACTGATGTTGCAGAGAAAACGGCGACCGTCTATATGGAAGTCTGCCGTTATCAGGCATTGAGTGACGCCGCGCAACAGAACATTCATTCGCTGGAAAATGTCTACAACATGTCGGCGCTACGCGCCAATGCAGGGCTGAACTCATCGTCTGATGAATTGCAGGCCCAGACGCGTATCGCCGGAATGCGCTCAACGCTGGAGCAATATCAGGCGCAGATGGCCAGTGCCAAAGCACAACTGGCGGTGCTCACTGGTATTCAGCCGGAGACGATAGCGGCGCCACCGGCTGAACTAGCTGAGCAACCGGTATCGCTAAAAAATATCGATTACCAGTCCATTCCTCTGGTCCTGGCAGCAGAAAACTTACGCCAGTCGGCCCAATACGGCGTAGAAAAAACGAAATCGCAATACTGGCCTACGCTGAGTATTCAGGGCGGCAAAACGCGCTACCAGACTAGCGACCGTTCGTACTGGGACGACCAGTTACAACTGAACGTTAACGCGCCTCTGTACCAGGGCGGGGCGGTTTCTGCCCAGGTTCAACAGGCCGAAGGGCAACAAAAAATATCCGCCTCTCAGGTCGACCAGGCGAAACTGGATGTGCTGCAACGGGCGTCGGTTGCCTTTGCCAACTGGACAGGCGCGCGGGGGCGTGAAGACGCGGGGTTAGCACAATCCGAAAGTGCGCACAAAACGCGAGATGTTTACCAAAATGAATATAAATTAGGTAATCGCAGTCTGAATGACCTGTTAACCGTTGAGCAAGATGTCTTTCAGGCGCAATCGGCAGAAATAAATGCCAGGTATGATGGCTGGGTCGCCGCAGTGAATTATGCGGCTGCGGTTAATAACCTTATTCCATTAGTGGGCATTAAACAGGGTTTATACAACGACTTACCCGATTTGAAATAATCCTGCCATTATTAATATCAGGAAAGCATCGTTGTTGAGTAATTATACTCGTCATACTTCAAGTTGCATGCGCTGCGATTCGAATTATTTAGAGTATACCTTTGTCTTATTTAGATAAATGGGCTCGTTAAGGATGTGCGCCCTTTGTCAGGAATGCCATTATGAGCCTGATTATTGATGTTATTTCTCGAAAAACAACCGTCAAACAAACGCTGATTAATCCTGGCGACGTCACGCTTGTCATTTATGAGCCTTCCGTGGTGCAAGTTCATGCTCCGGCATCAGCCGTTGTGCGTTATGTCCATGAAGGAAATGACCTACTGATTTATATGCAAGACGGTACCGTGATTCGCTGTAACGGTTATTTTCTGCAAGCGACAAACACGACTGAGCCGTCCGAACTGGTATTTGCCGATGGTCAACAATTAACCCATGTAGCGTTTGCTGATGCTGCATCCGGTGGATTAGCGCCCGTAGAGCTGACCGCCCAGACAACGGCTATTGAAAGTATTGCGCCATTTCTTGACACCGTCGGACAAACGAGCGCCTTCCCGTGGGGATGGTTAGCGGCGGCGGCAGTGGGCGGCGGCGGGCTTGGCGCGTTGCTGGCAAGTGGTGGCGGAGATAGCTCAAAAACGGAAGTAATTAATAATACGCCGCCGTCAGAACCCGGTAATGCTACGCCATCATTTTTAGTTACCGATAATCAGGGGGAGCAGCGCGGTATTCTCTCCGCTAACGATATTACCGATGATACCACGCCTACCTTTAGCGGCACCGGGCAGGCGGAGGCGACTATCCAGATCAAAGACAGCAATGGAAACACTATTGCCAGTACCCAGGTAGACAGCAAGGGGCACTGGAGTGTCTCTTTACCCACGCAAAGTGCGGGTGAACACACCTGGTCAGTGGTGCAAATTGTTGGCAACACCACCACCGATGCCGGTTCGATAACGTTAACCATCGACAATAGTCAGGCTGCCGTGCAGTTCGCTACCACCGCAGGCGATAACATTATTAACGCCAGTGAACAGGCCGCCGGATTTACGCTTTCCGGCGCCAGTAGCCATCTGGCGCAGGGCACAGAACTTACCGTTACCCTTAATGATAAGACCTACACGGCAACTGTCGGGGCTAATGGTACATGGCGCGTGCAGGTGCCAACCGCCGATGCGCAAGCGTTAGGCGAAGGGAATCAGGTGGTGCTGGTCAGCGGTAAAGATGCCACGGGCAATACGGTCACTGGCGCACAACGATTAACAGTCGATACCCAGCCACCGACGCTTACCATCAATGCGATTGCCCAGGACAACATTATCAATGCCGCGGAACATAATGTCGCGCTGGTGCTTAGTGGAACGTCGAACGCTGAGACAGGGCAAATCGTGACGTTGACGCTAAACGGTACTGTTCATACTGCAACGGTTGGGCACAATGGAGGCTGGCAAGTCACGCTGCCGGCAAGCGACGTACAGGCGCTTGCTGATGGTCGCTATACGCTTAACGCCAGCGTCAGCGATCGGGCGGGAAATATGACCAGCGACAGCGCGAATTTCACTGTTGATACCCACGTGCCGACGATCAGCGTCAATACTGTGGCTGGCGACGATATTCTCAACAACGCAGAGCAAGCGGTCGCGCAGATTATTTCTGGTCGGGTGAGCGGGGCTTCTCCCGGCGATACGGTTACAGTGAAATTAGGTACGGGCGTACTGACGGGTGTGGTGCTGGCAGACGGCACCTGGAATGTCGCCCTTGATCCCGCCCTTACTCGTACGCTGGATCGTGGCGTTAACACGATTATTGTTTCTGTGACAGACGCCGCCGGTAACACGGGTACTGCGACCCATAACATCAGCCTGGTGGGCGTTGCCCCATTAATTACGATTAATACCGTTTCTGGCGATGATGTTATCAATGCTGCGGAAAAAGGCGCTCCACTGACGTTGACCGGTAGCACGCAACAAGTCGAAGCCGGGCAAACAGTAACGGTAACCCTCGCCGGACAAAATTTCACCACGACCGTCCAGTCTGACGGCTCCTGGAGTGTTACCGTACCTGCCAGTGCCGTTGGTAATCTACCAGATGGCGCGGTAGCAATTACTGCGTCCGTGACGGATGCCAGCGGTAACACTGGCGATACCTCCCGCACCATTACCGTTGACAGTCAGGCCCCGGCTTTAAGCATAGATCCACTGACTGCCGATAACATTATTAACGCCTCTGAAAGCGGACAGAATTTGCAAATCTCCGGCACCACCGATGCCCAGCCAGGGCAGACGGTGACCGTCACGCTGAATGGGCAGACATATCAGGGCACAGTGCAGCCAGACGGTACATGGAGCGTGAGCGTTCCCGCCGCAAACGTTGGTGCGCTGGCTGACGGCAATGCGACGGTGACTGCTAGCGTTACCGATGTTGCGGGTAACCCGAGCAGTATCTCGCGTGTGGCACTGGTCGATACCACACCACCTGTGGTGACTATTAATCCGGTGGCGACCGATAACGTCATCAACACGCCGGAACATGCTCAGGCGCAAATCATCAGCGGCACGGTCACCGGCGCACAGGCTGGCGATATTGTCACCGTTACGCTGAATAATGTGAATTACACCACCGTGGTGGATGTTTCCGGCAACTGGAGTCTGGGCGTTCCGGCCTCGGTGGTCAGTGGGCTGGCGGACGGCAGTTATCCTGTCAGCGTCTCAGTAACCGATCGTGCCGGAAACACGGGCAGCCAGTCGCTGACCGTCACGGTCGATACTGCCGCACCAGTAATTGGTATTAACACCATTGCTGGCGATGATGTGATAAACGCCAGCGAAAAAGGGGCCGATGTCCAGATTACCGGTACCAGCGATCAGCCAGCCAATACCGCCATCACCGTGACGCTGAACGGGCAAAATTACACCACCACGACCGACGCCTCCGGCAACTGGAGCATTACCGTTCCGGCCTCGGCGGTAACCGCACTGGGCCAGGCCAACTACACGGTAACGGCGGCGGTAACCAGCGATATCGGCAACAGCGCCACCGCCAGCCATAACGTACTGGTCGACAGCGCGCTGCCCGGCGTGACCATTAACTCGGTGGCAACGGACGATATTATTAACGCCGCCGAAGCGGGTGTTGCGCAAACCATCAGCGGGCAGGTTACTGGAGCCGCCGTTGGCGACACGGTAACCGTCACACTGGGCGGCAATACCTACACTACCACCGTTCAGGCCGGTTTAAGCTGGAGCGTGAGCGTTCCGGCGACAGATATTCAGGCGCTGGGTAATGGTGATTTAACGGTTAATGCCTCGGTCACCAATCAAAACGGCAACACCGGCAGCGGCACGCGTGATATCACCATCGACGCCAATCTGCCCGGTCTGCGGGTCGATACGGTGGCGGGCGATGATGTGGTCAATATCATCGAGCACGGGCAGGCGCTGGTTGTCACCGGCAGCAGCTCGGGGCTGGCAGAAGGCACGCCGCTTACCGTTACGATTAATAATGTGGAATACACCACTGCGGTGCAGGCCGATGGTAGCTGGAGCGTGGGCGTCACGGCGGCGCAGGTTAGCGCCTGGCCTGCGGGCGCTCTGAATATTACTGTGTCAGGGGCAGATGGTGCCGGGAATCCGGTCAGCATTACGCATCCTGTTACGGTCGATCTCACGCCGGCGGCGATCACCATCAACACGATCGCCACGGACGATGTGATTAACGCCGTAGAAAAAGGCGCTGATTTAACCCTTTCTGGCTCTACCACGAATGTTGAAGCAGGCCAGACGGTTACTGTGACCTTTGGCGGTAAAAATTACACTGCTACTGTTGCGAGCGATGGTAGCTGGACGGCCACGGTGCCCGCTGCCGATTTAGCGTTGTTAACCGATGGTAGCGCCTCCGCGCAGGCCAGCGTCAGCAATATAAACGGCAATAGCGCCTCGGCGGTGCATAACTACAGCGTCGACAGTAGCGCGCCGACCATCATTATCAATACCGTCGCCAGCGATAATATCGTTAACGCCAGCGAAGCCGATGCGGGCGTGACAGTGAGCGGCACCACCACCGCCGAAGCGGGGCAGGCTGTCACAGTAACGCTTAACAGCCCGACCGTGCAGACGTATCAGGCAACGGTACAGGCTGATGGTAGCTGGAGCATCAATATTCCGGCGGCAGATCTCGCTGCATTGGCTGATGGCACCCATACCCTGACGGCGACGGTCAATGACAAAGCGGGCAACCCGGCGAGCACGACGCATAACCTGGTGGTGGATCTTACCGCTCCGGCGCTGACCATCAGTACCATTGCGGGCGATGACATTATTAACGCCACCGAACACGGGCAGGCGCTGGTGGTTTCCGGTTCCAGCACCGGCGGAGAAGCGGGGGATGTCGTCACCGTCACGCTAAACAGTAAAACCTACACCACTACCCTGGATGCTTCCGGCAACTGGAGCGTCGGCGTTCCGGCGGCGGATGTCACGGCGCTTGGCAGCGGCCCGCAAATCGTCACCGCCACGGTGACTGATGCGGCAGGTAACAGCGATAGTGAGACGCACACGGTCACCGTCAACCTCACCGCGCCGACCGTTGGCATCAACACCATAGCCACCGATGACGTGATTAACGCCACGGAAAAAGGCGCGGATCTGCAAATTTCCGGCACCAGTAATCAGCCCGCAGGCACCACAATTACGGTGACGCTTAACGGACAAAATTACACCGCCACGACGGACGCCGCAGGCAACTGGAGCACCACGGTGCCCGCTTCTGCCGTCGGTGCGCTGGGCGAAGCCAGTTATGTGGTGACGGCGAACGTCACAGACAGCGTGGGTAACAGCAACTCCGCCAGCCATGACGTGCAGGTTAATACCGCACTGCCAGGTGTGACCATTAATCCGGTGGCGACCGACGATATTATTAATGCGGCGGAATCGGGCGTGGCGCAGACCATCAGCGGCCAGGTAACGGGCGCCGCGGCGGGCGATACGGTTACTGTGACGCTTGGCGGGAAAACCTACACCGCTACCGTGCAGGGCAATTTAAGCTGGAGCGTCAGCGTTCCGGCGGCAGATATTCAGGCTATCGGCAATGGTGACCTGATGGTTAACGCTTCGGTAACCAACGGCGTTGGCAACACCGGCAGTGGTTCGCGCGAAATCGTGATAGACGCCAACCTGCCTGGCCTGCGCGTTGATACCGTGGCGGGCGATGATGTGGTCAATAGCATCGAGCACGCTCAGGCGCTGGTGATAACCGGTAGCAGTAGCGGGCTGGCGGCGGGCGCGGCGCTGACGGTGGTGATTAACACGGTCACTTACGCTGCGACAGTATTAGCCGATGGCACGTGGAGCGTTGGTGTTCCGGCGGCAGATGTAGGCAACTGGCCTGCGGGGACGGTGAATATCACGGTTTCAGGCGCCAGTAGCGCCGGAAACCCGGTCACTATCACCCATCCGGTCACCGTCGATCTGGCAGCGGTGGCGATTTCCATTAACACCGTTTCCGGCGACGATGTGATTAACGTCGCCGAAAAAGGGGCCGATTTAACCCTTTCCGGCAGCACTTCCGGCGTGGAGCCGGGGCAAACGGTCACCGTCACCTTTGGCGGTAAAACCTACACCGCCACCGTAACGGGCGATGGCAGCTGGACAACCACTGTGCCCGCCGCCGATCTCAGCGCGTTACGCGACGGTGACGCTACGGTACAGGCCAGCGTCAGTAATGTTAACGGCAACACGGCTTCGGCGACGCACGCCTATAGCGTCGATGCCACAGCACCAACACTGCTTATCAACACGATTGCCTCCGACGATATTCTTAACGCTGCCGAGGCGGGCAATCCGTTAACCATCAGCGGCAGCAGTACCGCCGAAGCAGGTCAAACGGTAACCGTCACGCTTAATGGCGTGACTTACACCGGCACCGTCCAGGCGGATGGAAGCTGGAGCGTCAGCGTACCGACGGCGGATCTTAGCAATCTGACCGCCAGTCAGTACACCGTCAGCGCCTCGGTGAACGACAAAGCGGGTAACCCGGCGACCGCGACTCACGGTCTGGCGGTGGATCTCACCGTGCCGGTGCTGACCATTAACACCGTTTCCGGCGATGACATTATTAACGCCGCCGAACACGGGCAGGCGCTGGTGATCTCCGGTTCAAGCACTGGCGGCGAAGCGGGCGATGTCATCACCGTCACGTTAAACAGTAAAACCTACTCCACCACGCTGGACGCCTCCGGCAACTGGAGCGTCGGCGTTCCGGCGGCAGACGTTACCGCGCTTGGCAGTGGTTCTCAAACCATTACAGCCGCTATTACCGACGCGGCAGGTAACATCGGCAATGGGACTCATACGGTCACCGTGGACCTGGTTTTGCCGACAATTAACATCAATATTATCGCCAGTGATGACGTGATTAACGCCACGGAAAAAGGCGCGGATCTACAAATCACCGGCACCAGTAATCAGCCTGCAGGTACCACAATAACGGTGACGCTGAACGGGCAAAATTACATCGCTACCACCGATAGCAATGGTAACTGGAGCGCCACGGTACCAGCGTCAGCGGTTAGCGCATTGGGTGAAGCCAACTACACGGTAACGGCGAACGTCACCGACACGGCAGGCAACAGCAATTCCGCCAGCCATAATGTGTTGGTTAACAGCGCTTTGCCTGCCGTCACCATTAACGCGGTGGCGACTGACGATATTATTAACGCTGCCGAAGCGGGCAATGCACAGATCATCAGTGGACAGGTGACGGGGGCGGCGGCGGGCGATACGGTCACTGTGACGCTGGGCGGCAACACCTACACCGCCACCGTGCTGGCTAATTTAAGCTGGAGCGTCAACGTGCCAGCGGCGGATATTCAGGCGCTGGGCAACGGCCCTCTGACTGTAAATGCCTCGGTCACCAATATTGTGGGCAACACGGGTAGCGGCTCGCGGGATATCACGATCGATGCCAATTTACCGGGTTTGCGGGTCGATACCGTGGCAGGCGATGACGTTATTAACAGCATTGAGCACAGTCAGGCGCTGGTTATCACAGGTACCAGCACAGGTGCGGAACCCGGTGATGTGGTTACCGTCACGCTCAACGGTAAAAACTACACCACCACGCTGGACGCCTCCGGTAACTGGAGTGTTGGCATTCCGGCGGCAGATGTTACGGCACTGGCAACCGGCAGCCAGACCATCACCGCCAGCCTGAGCGATCGCGCGGGCAACAGCGACAGCACGACTCACGATGTGACGGTTGATCTCAGCGGCCCGACGCTGACCATCAACACCGTCTCCGGCGATGACATTATTAATAATGCGGAGAAAACCCAGGACTTGATCATCAGCGGCGTCTCCAGCGGCCTGGCGACAGGCACCACGGTCACCGTGATGCTCAATGGTCTGGCTTACAGCGCGACCACCGACGGTTCCGGTAACTGGAGCGTCACCGTGCCCGCTTCGGCGGTGGGCGCATTGGGCGAGGCGGTTTATTCGATTAGCGCCAGTGCCACCGACAGCGCAGGCAACAGCGGCAGTACCACGCATACGGTGAATGTCGAATCGCTCCTGCCAGGGGTGATTATTAATACCGTGGCGGGTGATGACATTATCAACGCCGCTGAAATCGCCGTTAACCAGACCATCAGTGGACAGGTAACGGGAACGGCAGAGGCGGGAAATACGGTGACGGTCACGCTTGGTGGCAACCAGTACACCGCTACCGTGCAACCAGATTTAAGCTGGAGTGTCAGCGTGCCTGCGGCAGATTTGCAGGCGTTGGGTAACGGTGAGCTAACCATCAGCGCCTCGGTCACCAATTCCGCAAATAACACTGGCACCACAACGCACGCCATCGTGATAGACGCCAATCTGCCTGGTCTGCGGGTCGATACTGTGGCAGGCGATGATGTCGTCAACAGTATCGAACATAGCCAGGCGCTGGTAATCACGGGCAGTAGCAGCGGACTGACAGCGGGAACGCCGCTGACTGTCGTCATCAACAACGTCACCTACGGCGCGACGGTGTTAGCTGATGGAACATGGAGTGTGGGTATTTCGGCGGGAGATGTCAGTAACTGGCCTGCGGGAACAATCAATATTGCCGTTTCCGGCACCAACACCGCTGGAACTACAACCAGCATTAGCCATCCAGTCACGGTCGATCTCGCTGCCGTGGCGATTACCATCAACACCCTTTCCGGCGACGATGTAATTAACGCCGCCGAGAAAGGCAGTGATTTGCAGCTCTCCGGCACCACCTCCGGCGTGGAAGCGGGGCAGACCATCACCGTTATTTTTGGTGGTAAAAGCTACACCACCACTGTGGCAACGGGCGGTAGCTGGGGCTTGACAGTTCCGGCGGCGGATCTCGCAACCTTGCCAGATGGTGCAGCAAACGTACAAGCCAGCGTCAGCAATGTCGCAGGTAACAACGCCCAGGCAACGCATGCTTACAGCGTTGATGCCTCCGCGCCAACGATCACCATCAACACCATCGCCAGCGACGATATTCTTAATGCCGCCGAAGCGGGATCGGCACTGACCATCAGCGGCACCAGTACGGCGGAAGCCGGGCAGACGGTGACCGTGACGCTAAACGGCGTCAGTTACAGCGGCAATGTACAAGCAGACGGGAGCTGGAGCGTCAGCGTACCCACTGGGGATTTAGCTAACCTGACTGCCAGCTCGTATACCGTCAACGCGGCGGTCAGCGACAAAGCCGGAAATCCGGCTTCGGCAACGCATAATCTGACTGTGGACCTTGCCGCTCCGGTCGTCACCATCAACACGGTGGCGGGCGATGACATCATCAACGCCACGGAACACGGACAGGCGCAGATTATCAGCGGCTCGGCAACGGGCGCGACTACCGGTAACACGGTTTCCGTGACGATTGGCACGTCCACGTATACCACCGTGCTGGACGCCAACGGCAACTGGAGCATCGGCGTGCCTGCCAGCGTGATTTCCGCACTGGCGCAGGGCAATGTGACTATTACCGCCACGGTTAGCGACTCCGCCGGCAACAGCGGTACGGCTTCGCATATGGTCACCGTGGCGCTCGGTGCGCCGATACTCGGCATTAACACCATCGCCGTTGATGACATTATCAACGCCACGGAGAAAGGTGCGGATCTGGCGATTTCCGGCAGCAGCAACCAGCCTGCGGGTACGCTGGTAACTGTTACGCTCAACGGGCAAAATTACACCACCACTGCCGATGCTTCAGGTAACTGGAGCGTGACTGTTCCGGCGTCTGCGGTTGGTACGCTCGGTGAAGCGACTTATACGGTGACCGCCGCCGCAACCGATGTTGATGGCAATAGCGGTTCCGCCAGCCATAACGTGCAGGTTAATACCGCGCTACCGGGTGTCACCATTAACGTTGTGGCGAGCGACGATATTATTAACGCCGCCGAAGTGGGCGCGGGCCAGACCATCAGCGGGCAGGTCACGGGCGCGGCGGCGGGCGACACAGTAACCGTCACGCTCGGTGGGGCGACTTACACCGCCACGGTGCAAGCAAATTTAAGCTGGAGCGTCGATGTTCCGGCCTCGGCGCTACAGGCGTTGGGTAATGGCGAACTGACCATTTCGGCGTCGGTGACGAACAGCGTAGGCAATACTGGTAACGGCACGCGTGAAATCACCATTGACGCGAATCTCCCCGGTCTGCGGATTGACACCGTGGCGGGCGATGACGTGGTCAACATTATCGAGCACGGTCAGGCGCTGGTGATTACAGGGAGCAGTGCCGATCTCGCGGTGGGCAGCGATGTCACTCTGACCATAAACGGACAAACGTATGTTGCGGCGGTGCTGGCGGATGGCACCTGGAGTATCGGCGTTCCGGCGGCAGATGTCAGCGCCTGGCCTGCGGGTACAGTCACGATTACGGCAAGCGGTACCAGCAACGCCGGAACCCCGGTCAGTGTCACGCATCCGGTGACTGTCGATCTCACGGCGGTGGCGGTCAGCATCAACGCCATTACCGCCGATGATGTGATTAACGCCGCCGAAAAAAGCGCAGCGTTAACGCTTTCCGGCAGCACTTCCGGCGTGGAAGCCGGGCAAACGGTTACCGTGACCTTTGGCGGCAAAACCTACACTGCAAACGTCGCGGCGAACGGTTCGTGGAGCACCACGGTTCCGACGGCGGATATGGCGGCCCTGCGTGATGGCGATGCCAGCGCACAGGCCAGCGTCAGTAATGTTAACGGCAACAGCGCCACCACGACCCACGCTTACAGCGTCGATGCCAGCGCGCCAACGGTGACCATCAACACTATCGCGGGCGACGATATTCTTAATGCCGCCGAAGCGGGTACGGCGCTGACCATCAACGGCAGCAGCACGGCGGAAGCGGGGCAGACGGTGACCGTCACGCTCAATGGCGCAAACTATACCGGCACGGTACAGACGGACGGCAGCTGGAGCGTCAGCGTACCGCCAGCCGACTTAAGCGCGCTCACCGCCAGCAACTACACCGTCAGCGCGGCGGTGAGCGACAAAGCCGGAAACCCGGCCTCGGTTAATCACAACCTGACGGTGGATACTTCCGTTCCGGTCGTCACCATCAACACGGTGGCAGGCGATGATGTGATCAACGCGACGGAACACGCCCAGGCGCAGATCATCAGCGGCTCCGCCACGGGTGCGGCAACCGGTAGCACCGTGACGGTGACTATCGGCACAAACACCTTTACCACCGTGCTGGACGCCAGCGGTAACTGGAGCGTCGGCGTTCCGGCAAGCGTCGTCTCGGCGCTGGCGAACGGCACGGTGACCATTAACGCCAGCGTCACCGACGCCGCCGGAAACAGCGGCAGCGCCACCCATCAGGTGACAGTCAACACCGGGCTACCAACCATTACCTTTAACGCCATCAGCGGCGATAACGTCCTGAATGCCGATGAAAAAGGCCAGCCGTTGACCATCAGCGGTAGCAGTACGGGGCTGGCGACAGGCGCACAGGTTACCGTCACGCTCAATGGTCATAACTACAGCGCCACCACCGACGCGGCGGGCAACTGGACCTTAACCGTTCCGGTCAGCGATCTGGCGGCTCTGGGCCAGGCCAACTATACCGTTAGCGCCAGCGCCACCAGCGCAGTAGGTAACACCGCCAGCAGCCAGGCGAATTTACTGGTCGACAGCGGTCTGCCTGGCGTCACTATTAATATCGTCGCCGGCGACGATATCATCAACGCCGCCGAAGCGGGCACCGCTCAAACCATCAGCGGGGGGGTGACTCGCGCCGCTGCTGGCGATACGGTTACCGTCACGCTGGGTGGCAAAACTTACACCACCACGGTACAGGATAATTTAAGCTGGAGCGTCAGCGTTCCGGCAGCCGATCTCCAGGCGCTGGGCAATGGCGATTTGACCATTAACGCCTCGGTTACCAACGCGAATGGCAACACTGGCAGCGGCACGCGGGATATCACCATTGATGCCAATCTGCCAGGGCTGCGGGTGGATACCGTGGCGGGCGATGATATCGTCAACAGTATCGAACACGGGCAGGCGTTGGTAATCACTGGCGGCAGTAGCGGCCTGAATGCAGGCGCAGCGCTGACGGTCACCATCAACGGTGTGGCCTATGCCGCCACGGTACAGGCAGACGGGAGCTGGAGCGTCGGCATTCCGGCGGCAAACGTCAGCGCCTGGCCTGCGGGGCCGTTAACCGTTGAGGTCGCAGGCCAGAGCAGCGCTGGAAATCCGGTCAGCGTCAGCCATCCGTTCACCGTCGATTTAACGGCGGTGGCTATCAGCATCAATACGGTTGCCAGCGATGACGTGATTAACGCCGCCGAAAAAGGCGCCGACCTGACCCTTTCAGGCAGCACCAGCGGGATTGAAAGCGGGCAAACTGTTACCGTCACCTTTGGCGGCAAAACCTATACCACCAGCGTTGCCGCCAACGGAAGCTGGAGTGTGAACGTTCCTGCGGGGATTTGGCAACCTTGCCAGACGGCGCGGCGAACGTGCAGGCCAGCGTCAGCAGCGCGAGCGGTAACAGCGCCTCGGCAACTCATGCGTATAGCGTCGATGCCAGCGCGCCAACGCTCACCATAAACACTATCGCCAGTGACGATATTCTTAACGCGACAGAGGCCGGAAGCCCGCTCACCATCAGTGGCACCAGCACCGCCGAAATCGGGCAGACGGTCACCGTCACACTTAACGGCACAACTTATACTGGCAATGTGCAGGCGGACGGTAGCTGGAGCGTCAGTGTTCCCACTTCAGCCTTAGGCGCGCTGACCGCAAGCAATTACACCGTCAGTGCCACGGTCAACGACAAAGCGGGCAACCCCGGCAGCGCCAGCCATAATCTGGCGGTAGACACCACCGCGCCGGTTCTCACCATTAACACCGTGGCGGGCGATGACATCATCAACGATGCCGAACACGGGCAGGCGCTGGTGATTTCCGGCACCAGCACGGGCGGGGAAGCGGGCGATGTGGTGAGCGTTGTGCTCAACGGCAAGACCTACACCACCACGCTGGACGCCTCCGGCAACTGGAGCGTCGGCGTACCGGCGGCGGATGTTACGGCGCTCGCTGGCGGTGTGCAGACCATTATCGCCAGCGTCAGCGATCGGGCAGGTAACAGCAATAACGCCAGCCACACAGTTACCGTCAGCCTCACCGCGCCAGTGATTAGCATCAACACCATCGCGGGCGATGATGTGATCAACGCGACGGAAAAAGGAGCGAATCTGGCGCTTTCCGGCACCAGCGATCAGCCTGCAGGTACGGCGATCACCGTGACGCTGAACGGACAAAACTACAGCGCCACTACTGACGCCTCCGGTAACTGGAGCGTCACCGTTCCCGCCTCGGCGGTCAGTGCGCTGGGCGAAGCGACCTACAGCGTCACAGCGAGCGTCACCAACGCCCAGGGCAACAGCAGCACCGCCAGCCATAACGTGCAGGTCAATACCGCGCTGCCTGGCGTCACCATTAATCCGGTGGCGACGGACGATATTATCAACGCTTCAGAGGCAGGCAGTGCGCAAACTATCAGCGGCCAGGTAACCGGTGCGGCGGCGGGCAGCACCGTCACCGTTGAACTGGGCGGTAAAACTTACACCGCCACCGTCCAGGCTGATTTAAGCTGGAATGTAAGCGTACCTGCCTCCGACTGGCAGGCGCTGGGTAACGGTGAGTTAACGGTTAATGCCTCGGTGACCAACGCCGTTGGCAACACCGGTAGCGGCACGCGCGATATCACCATCGATGCCAGTCTGCCTGGCCTGCGGGTCGATACCGTCGCGGGTGATGATGTGGTCAATATCATCGAACATGGTCAGGCGCAGGTGATCACCGGCAGCAGCTCTGGTTTTGCGGCAGGCACGGCGCTGACGGTGGTGATAAATAACCAAACTTACGCCGCCACGGTGCTGGCGAACGGCAGCTGGAGTGTCGGCGTTCCGGCGGCGGATGTCAGTAACTGGCCTGCGGGAACGCTAAACATTACCGTTAGCGGTGTGAATACTGCCGGAACGCAAACCAGCATTACCCATCCGGTAACCATTGATCTCACTGCTGTCGCCATCAGCATTAACAATATCACCAGCGATGATGTGATAAACGCTGCCGAAAAAGGCGCGGCGCTAACGCTCTCCGGCAGCACGTCCGGCGTCGAAGCGGGGCAAACAGTTTCCATTATCTTTGGTGGCAAAACCTACACCACCACGGTGGCGGCAAACGGTAGCTGGAGCACCACCGTTCCGGCTGCGGATATGGCGACGTTGCGTGACGGCGATGCCAGCGCCCAGGTGCGGGTGACTAACGTCAACGGCAACGGCGCCACGGCCGCGCACGAATACAGCGTCGATAGTGCCGCGCCAACGGTGATCATCAACACCATTGCCAGCGATAACATCATCAATGCCAGCGAAGCGGCGGCGGGCGTGACGGTGTCCGGCACCAGCACGGCGGAAACCGGGCAGACGCTGACCATCACGCTCAACGGCAGTAATTATCAGACCACGGTGCAGGCAGACGGGAGCTGGGCCTTAACGTTGCCTGCCAGCGTCTTAACCGCACTGGCCAATAACAGCTATACCCTGACTGCCACGGTCAGCGATCTGGCGGGGAATCTAGGCAGTGCCAGCAAGGGCGTGACCGTCGATACCACCGCACCGGTGATCAGTTTTAATACTGTGGCGGGCGATGACGTGATTAACAACGTCGAACACACTCAGGCGCAGATTATCAGCGGCACCGCCACGGGGGCGGTAGCGGGCGACCGCCTGGTGGTGACCATCGCCGGGCAGCAGTATGTCACCAGCACCGATGCCAGCGGCAACTGGAGCGTTGGCGTGCCTGCCAGCGTGATTTCCGGCCTTGCGGACGGCACGGTGACCCTCAGCGCCACCATTACCGATAGCGCAGGCAACAGCAGCACCCAGACGCATAATGTGCAGGTGAATACGGCGGTGGTGTCGCTCTCGGTTAGCACCATCAGTGGCGATAATCTCATTAACGCTGCCGAAGCAGGCAGTGCGCTGACTCTGAGCGGCACTGGAACGAACTTTGCCACCGGCACGGTGGTGACGGTGTTGCTTAACGGCAAAGGCTACAGCGCTACCATTCAGAGCAATGGGAGCTGGAGCGTGAATGTGCCTGCGGCGGACGTTGCGGCACTGGCGGATGGCACCAGCTACACGGTTAGCGCCTCCGCGCAGGACAGCGCCGGAAACAGCGCCACGGCCTCGCGCAGCGTGGCGGTAGATCTCACCGCACCGATTATCAGCATTAACACCGTTTCGACGGACGACCGACTCAACGCCGCCGAACAACAGCAGCCGTTAACGCTCAGCGGTTCGACCAGTGCGGAAGTGGGGCAGACGGTTACCGTTACCTTTGGCGGGAAGACCTACACCGCCACGGTTGCCGCTAATGGCACCTGGGCACTGAATGTGCCCGCGGCGGATTTGGCAACGCTCGGACAGGGTGCGCAGGCCATCACCGCCAGCGTCAACGATCGCGCGGGTAATCCTGGACAGGCCACGCACACCCTGACTGTCGATACTGTTGCACCCACGGTGACCATCGCCACCGTGGCGGGTGACGATATTATCAACAGCGTCGAGCAGGCGGCAGGGCAAACCATCAGTGGCACGACGACCGCAGAAGCCGGGCAAATTGTTACGGTGACGTTTAACGGACAAACCTGGACGGCGACGGTGGGCAGCGGTGGCGCCTGGTCAGTGTTTATCCCCGGACAACAATTTTCCGGCCTGAGCAACGGCAGCTACACCATCGGCGCTACGGTTACCGATCTGGCGGGGAATCCGGGCAGCGCCACTCATAACGTCACCCTCAATGGCGACGTGCCGACGGTGACCATTAATACCTTCGCTGGCGATGATATTGTTAACGCTGCGGAACATTCCATACCGCTGACAATCAGCGGCACGACCACGGCGCCCGCAGGCCAGACCGTGACTCTGACGCTGAACGGCAAGACTTACACCACCACCGTACAGACGGGCGGAAGCTGGAGCTACACTGTTGGCAGTGCCGATATCGGCGCACTGGCTGATGGCGGCGCATACGTGATTAACGCTCAGGTCAGCAATGCCATTGGCAATACCGGCAGCAGCAATCACACCATTACAGTCGATCTCAGCGCCCCGACAATGGGCATTAATATTGATTCCCTGCAAGCCGATACCGGTCTTAGCGCGACTGACTTTATTACCAGCGTCAGTCCGGTTGTGGTCAATGGCTCACTGACCGCCGCGCTTGCCGCCAATGCGTCGGCGCAAATCAGCCTCGACGGCGGCGTTACCTGGACCACGCTCACCGTTACCGGCACGACCTGGCGTTATAACGACAGTCGCACGCTCACCGATGGCAACTATGTTTATCAGGTTCGGGTTATCGACAATGCAGGCAACGTCGGGGCCACTGCCAGTCAGAATGTGGTGATCGACACGGTTGCACCAAATCCTGCGGTGAAGACCATCGCCATTACCGCCATCAATACAGATACCGGGTTGTTCGGTAATGATTTTATTACCAGCGATACCACGCTGGCGGTGAGTGGGAGTCTGGGCGCTACGCTTGCCACTGGCGAGTTCGCGCAGATCAGTATCGATGGCGGTACGACCTGGCAGAACGTCGCGGTGAGTGGCCTGAGCTGGACTTTTATTGATGGTCGCACTCTCAGCGATGGCAATTACAACTACATGGTGCGGGTGGTTGATTTGGCAGGGAATGTCGGGGCGACCGCCAGCCAGGTTGTTACCGTTGATACCACCGCGCCGCTGGCGAGTAAAACCATCACCATTGCAGGCATCAGTGATGATACCGGTTTAAGCAGCAGTGATTTTGTTACCCGGGATACGACGCTTACCGTGCGCGGGACGCTCGGTGCGCCGCTGGCCGCCGATGAACGGGCGCAAATCAGCCTCGATGGCGGCGTTACCTGGACCACGTTAACCGTTATCGGCACCAACTGGAGCTATGCCGATGGTCGCATACTGACCGACGGCACCTGGAACTACACGGTGCGGGTGGTCGATCTGGCGGGTAACGTCGGGCAGACAGCCTCGCAGAATGTGGTCGTCGATACGACGCCTCCGGCAGCGTCTGAAACGATAAGTATCACAGGTATTAGCGATGATACTGGGTTTAGCAGCAGTGACTTTATTACCAACGATACCAGCCTGACCGTGCGTGGTGTGTTGGGCGCGGCGCTCGGCGCCAATGAGTTTGCGCAGATAAGCGTGGATAACGGTACGACCTGGGTGAATGTCACGCTGGCGGCAGATGGTCTCAACTGGACTTATGTTGATAGCCGCACATTGAGCAACGGTAACTACACTTACCAGGTGCGGGTGGTTGATCTTGCAGGTAACGTTGGGGCGACCGGTAGCCAGGCAGTGCAAATCGATACGGTGGCGCCAGCACAGGTGCTAACCATTGACAGTATCATTACCGATACCGGTAGTTCAGCGACCGATTTCATCACCAGTGACACGTCGCTAACGCTGAATGGTTCGTTGGGAAGCGGGCTTGCCAGCGGCGAAGTCGCGCAGATAAGCGTGGATAACGGCGCGACCTGGACGACGCTTTCTACCAGCGGCACGCAGTGGACATACGTTGATGGACGGACGCTGACGGACGGCAGTTATGTTTACCAGGTGCGGGTAGTCGATGCCGCAGGCAACATCGGTCCGGTCGTGGCGAAAACGGTGGTGATCGACACCATTAACCCGACCGCCATGCCGACCATTGTGTCGTATACCGATGATGTTGGGCAGCGGCAAGGGACATTGAGCAACTCACTGGCGACCGACGATACCTCTCCGGCGATCAATGGCGTTCTTTCCGGTCCTCTCGCCAGTGGTGAAGTGGTCTATCTGTATCGCAATGGCATTCTGCTGGGGGCGGTAACGATGGTCGGTGCGCTGAACTGGACTTACAGCGACAGTGGCCTGGTCAGCGGCGCATATACTTACAGCGCCAGAGTGGTGGATTTGGCCGGGAATACCTCCACTTCTTCTGATTTTGTGTTGACGGTAGATACCTCTATCCCAACCACGCTGGCGCAGGTGACCAGCCAGACCACGCGCGATACCACGCCGATTATTAGCGGTGTAATTACTGCGGCATTAACCAACGGGCAGTATGTTGAAGTCACTATTAACGGTAAAACCTATAACTCAATGCCTGGCGGGGCGGTCGTGGTCGATCCTGCGCATAATACCTGGTATGTACAAATGCCGGATACCGACGCGCTAACAGCATCATCCACGGCTTACGCTGTTACCGCGCAGGTGAAAAGTTCTGCTGGTAATGGCAATAACGCCAATATCAGCAGCGGTTCGTTGACGGTCAATGCTGCGATTGATTACACACCTTCCTGGACCACTGCGAACAAAACGACGGCGTATGGTTTGACTTACGGTCTGGATACGCATGGGATGTGGATGGTACTGGCGAATCAACAGATGATGCAGTCTACCGATCCGCTCACCTGGTCGAAAACGGCGCTGACGCTGGTGAACACCGGCAATAACTATGTTTCCAGTTCGATGGCCGATTACGATCGCAACGGTACTGCCGATCTGTTTGTTATGCGTGATGATTACGGCAACAGCTATATCAACGGTTTTACGAATAATGGCGATGGCACTTTCTCCAGCGCAATACAGGTGAACGTGGGGACATTGCTCTGGTATGGCTCGATTGTGGCGTTTGATAAAGAAGGCGATGGGTATCTTGATTTCTGGATCGGCGATGCCGGAGGCCCGGATTCCAACACCTTCCTGTTGAATAACGCCGGAACGCTAATCGCCTCTTCAACCACCAACAATAACGCCAGTAATGCCACGACGGGCAGCGTGGTTTCCGGATACTTCTCGTTGATCGAAGGTTCCGGCGTCGATCTCAACAACGACGGTAAGATCGACCTTGTGCAGCATACCGCCAACCAGGGCAACAGCTTCACCCTGTCGACATTGATAAACCAGGGCAATGGTACTTTTGTCTGGGGGCAGAACACCATCAACGTGTTTAACAGTGGCTCTGGTAGTGGCGCGGTTTCTTCTGCGGTCTCCATGACCTGGGCGGATTTTAACGGCGACGGCTATATGGATCTGTATTTGCCCGCCACGCAGGGGAAAACCACCTTCGGCTCGCTGTACCTCAATAACAAAAGCGGCGTGCTGGGGAACCCGATTTCAATTGGCGCGACGGGAACGACCTTTGCCAGTCAGTTCAGTCTGGCGGTGGACTGGAATAATGACGGGATGATGGACATTGTGCGTATCGCCCAGACAGGGCAGCCCTACCTCTACACTAACGTTGGCAACGGTAGCAACTGGACGCAATCGGCTATTGGCAGCAGTCTGAGCGGCACGACCAGCGGCGTCGCGGCGATGGACTACGACTGGGACGGCGCGGTGGATATTCTGGTGACGAAACAATCGGGCAGCACTTATCTGATCCGCAACACCAACACTGTCAGTTATGGCACCTCTTTGCACCTGCATATCGTCGATGGCAGCGGTATCAATGATTACTACGGTAACACGGTACAATTGTATAACTCGGCGGGCGTACTGGTGGCTTCCCAAATCATCAACCCGCAATCCGGGATGGGCGTGAACGACATCTCAGCGATTGTGAACTTCTACGGATTATCGGCTAGCGATACCTACAGTGCCGTGTTGGTCAATACTATCAATAACGTCAGCAGCAATATCAGTTCGACGGTGAACGCCAGTTGGGGCGGGTTAAAAGCCACCGACGCTACGCACGCTTATGATCTCAGCGCGGAATCGGGAACGGCGAGCAGCAACGGTAAATTTGTTGGTACGGGCTATAACGATACCTTCTTCGCCACGGCGGGAACGGACGTCTATGACGGCTCCGGCGGCTGGACCTACACCTCCGGTACTGGCACATGGTCGGCGACGGGCGGGATGGATGTGGTCGATTTCCGTCTGGCGACCACTGGGGTTACCGTCGATTTAAGTCGTACCACAGCGCAAACGACGGGGTTTAACACCTCGACATTCGTCAATATTGAAGGTATCTCCGGTTCGAACTTCAGCGACACCATCACAGGGAATAGCGGCGATAACGTGCTTGAAGGTCGCGGCGGTAACGACACCTTTAATATCGGCAACGGCGGCCATGACACCCTGTTATATAAGTTAATCAATGCTAACGATGCCACAGATGGCAACGGTTCTGATGTGGTCAACGGTTTTACAGTTGGAACCTGGGAAGGCACTGCTGATACCGACCGCATTGATATTCGTGAACTGTTGCAGGGCAGCAGCTATACCGGCAACGGCAAGGCCAGTTACGTCAATGGAGTGGCGACGCTGGATGCTCAGGTCGGCAATATCACCGATTTTGTTAAAGTGACCCAAAGCGGCAGCGACACCGTGATTCAGATCGACCGCGACGGTACTGGCGGAACATTCTCGCCAACCAGCGTGGTAACGCTGACAGGCGTGCATACCGACCTTGCCACGTTGCTGGCGAATCATCAGTTGATGGTGGTGTAGCGATGAAAAAAAATGCACAGTCCGTGGCGGCCTGGCTGGAAGCGATGATCGCCGTAGCGCGTCATTATCGGCTGGATTTTTCGCAAGAGAATGTCCGCGCCACAGTTAATTGGGAACGCGACAGCAAGCGGGAAGCGCTGCTAACGGATATGGCGCGTCAATTGGGGATGGGATTGCGGCTGGCGGCGTTTTCCGCCGATTCGCTAAACCCCTGGCGGTTGCCGTTAATTGCTGTGTTTGACAACCAGCAGATTGGCGTCATCACTCGCCGTGATAACCACGACAATATCAGCATTCAGTTCAGCGGTGACGAAGGGCTGGAAACCACGCTAAACGTCGCGGATATTGAAGATAACATCGTCGAACTGGCACTACTGCGCCCGCTCAGCGCCATCCCTGATGCGCGTGTGGATGACTATATCCGTCCTTATCAGGCCAACTGGTTCTGGAGTTTGTCGCTCAAAGACTGGCGGCGCTATGGCGATATTATGCTGGCGTCATTAGTGGCGAACGTGCTGGCGCTGGCCGGCATGATCTTCTCCATGCAGGTGTATGACCGGGTGGTTCCGGCGCAATCGTACCCGACGCTATGGGTGCTGTTTGCCGGAGTGATGATGGCGATCGCCTTTGAATTCTCGATGCGCATGGTGCGCACTCATATTTCGGATATGGTCGGCAAGCGGGCGGATCTGCGCATTTCAGATCGGGTATTTGGTCACGCATTACGACTAAAAAACAACGTGCGATCGAAATCCACCGGATCGTTTATCTCGCAGATCCGTGAACTGGAATCGGTACGTGAATTGATCACTTCCACCACCATCGGCGCAGTCGCCGATCTACCATTTTTCCTGTTGTTTGTGGTCATACTGTGGCTGATCGGCGGTTGGCTGGTGTCGGTCGTGTTACTGGCGCTGCCGTTGTTGCTGATCCCTGGACTGTTGATTCAGCGTCCGCTGGCGCGGCTGGCAAATGAAGGAATGCGCGAGTCTGCCGTGCGTAATGCAACACTGGTGGAAGCGGTACAGTCAATTGAAGATATCAAACTGTTGCGCGCCGAGCAGCGTTTCCAGAACCAGTGGAATCACACTAACGACGTGGCCTCGTCCATCAGCATGAAGCAGCGTTTTCTTACCGGATTACTCCTGACCTGGACACAGGAGGTGCAGTCTATTGTTTATGTTGTCGTATTGTTAGTGGGCTGCTTTATGGTGATGAACGGTGATATGACCACCGGGGCGCTGGTCGGTACGACCATTCTTGCTTCACGCACAATTGCGCCATTGTCGCAAATTTCTGGTGTGCTCTCCCGCTGGCAACAGGCGAAAGTGGCACGCAACGGCCTCGACGAACTCATGAAGCGACCGGTTGATCAACCAGAACACGGCAAACTGGTGCATAAAGCCGTGCTGCATGGCGATTATCAGTTCAGTAATGCGGTCTTTTACTACGACGAAGAGGAGAAGATCGCTGATGTAGCGATCGGCAAACTGACAATCAAAGCCGGTGAGAGAGTGGCGATCCTCGGGCGCAACGGCGCGGGAAAATCGACACTGCTGCAAATGCTTGCCGGAATGCGCATCGCCCAGCAGGGGCAGGTGCTGCTGGATAACATCAGCATCGGACAGCTTGATCCGGCGGATCTGCGCCGCGACATGGGGCTGCTCAGCCAGACCGGGCGACTGTTCTTCGGTTCGCTACGAGAAAACCTCACCATGGGGATGCCGGAGGCCAGCGATGAAGATATCGAACGCGCTCTGATCCTGAGCGGCGCGCTGCCGTTTGTACAGAAACAGAAAAACGGTCTCAACTACATGATTCAGGAAGGCGGATTTGGCCTTTCAGGCGGACAGCGCCAGACCCTGCTGTTGGCGCGGTTACTCATATCTCAACCCAATATTGTCCTGCTCGACGAACCCAGCGCCTCGCTGGATGAAATGGCGGAAGCACATTTAATTGAACAACTGAAACAGTGGATTGGGCATCGCACGTTGGTAATCGCCACTCACCGTACGGCGATGCTGCAACTGGTTGACCGTATCATCGTGATGGAGCAAGGGCGCATTGTCATGGATGGCGCGAAAGAGACGATTCTACGCGAACATAGTGGCGCCAGCCCCGCTCCCGCCGTCAGGCGTGTGGTATTACAGGATAATCCCATCACAACAAATAAGGGAGCCGCAGTATGAACGGGCAAATACAATATAACCGTGGGTTAAATGAACCGCGTTTGCCCCGTTCCGTGCTGGTGGTACGTGTGACGGTGGTGATGTTGATCTGTTTTCTTGGTTGGGCGTGGTATTTCCAACTTGATGAAGTCACCACTGGCAGCGGCACCGTGGAACCTTCAGGGCGTGAACAGGTGGTGCAATCGCTGGAGGGCGGCATTCTGTATCACCTGGATGTGAAAGTGGGTGATATTGTCGAGCAGGGCCAGCCGCTGGCGCAACTGAACCGGACGAAGACCGAATCGGATGTTCAGGAAGCGATGTCACGCCTGTACGCGGCGCTGGCAACCTCGGCGCGCTTACGGGCGGAAGTCAGCAATCAGCCACTGGCTTTTTCCGCAGAGCTAACTCAATTCCCCGAACTTATTGCCTCGGAAACTGCGTTGTATACCACGCGCCGTGAGGGGTTAAATAAAGCGACCTCCGGGCTGGAGGAGGGGATTCGTCTGGTCAACCGCGAACTGGCGATGACTCAGCCGCTGGTAAAACAGGGCGCGGCGAGCAGCGTCGAAGTGCTGCGTTTACAACGTCAGTCCAATGAACTGGAGAATAAGCTGAATGATGTGCGCACTCAGTATTATGTACAGGCGCGGGAAGAGCTGGCGAAAGCCAACGAGGAAGTCGAAACCCAGCGTTCAGTGATCCGTGGACGGGAAGATTCTCTCTCCCGTCTGAGCTTTACCGCACCGGTACGCGGGATTGTCAAAGATATCGATGTCACCACCGTTGGCGGCGTCATCGCTCCCGGTGGTAAACTGATGACAATCGTACCGCTGGATGAACAATTGCTGATTGAGGCGAAAATCTCTCCGCGCGATGTGGCGTTTATCCACCCGGGGCAAAAATCGCTGGTGAAGATTACCGCTTACGATTACTCCATCTACGGCGGTTTGCCGGGCGAAGTGACGGTGATCTCGCCGGACACGATTCAGGATGAAGTACGGCGCGATGTTTATTACTATCGGGTTTACATTCGTACCTTCAGCAACCATCTGGAAAATAAACATAAACAGCAGTTTCCAATATTCCCCGGGATGGTGGCGACGGTTGATATCCGCACGGGTAAAAAAAGCGTGCTGGATTATCTGTTGAAACCTTTTAACAAAGCTCAGGAGGCGTTGCGTGAACGATGAACATTAGCGATGTGGCGAAAAAAACGGGGCTGACGGCTAAAGCGATTCGTTTCTATGAAGAGAAAGGGTTGGTCACGCCGCCGTTGCGTGGTGAAAACGGTTATCGCACTTACACGCAACAGCACCTCAACGAACTGACTTTACTGCGCCAGGCGCGGCAGGTGGGGTTTAATCTGGAAGAGAGCGGCGAACTGGTTAATCTGTTTAACGACCCGCAGCGCCATAGTGCTGACGTGAAACGGCGTACGCTGGAAAAAGTGGCAGAGATCGAGCGACATATCGAAGAACTGCAATCTATGCGCAATAAGCTTCTGACGCTGGCGAATGCCTGCCCCGGCGATGACAGCGCCGCCTGCCCGATTATCGAAAATCTCTCCGGCTGTTGTCATCATAAGGCGGGGTGATTAGGACTTACGGAAATAGTCATCCATTATTTTCGTCAGTTCCGGGCGTTCGCCGTCATCGTTGATGGCGAAATCGAGAAAAAAGGCATCGGCTTGCGGCGTTCGGTGTTGCGCCATCAACCGGAAGGCGAGGGGACGATAAATGGCGTATGCCGGATGGGTGATAACGAATCGGGCAAAGTCAACAAAAAGCGGCGAGTGTGTGAAAAACAGCGCCTGCAAAATTACATCAGCCTTTTCATCCCCCTCCAGACCTTGTTGGATCATGCGCTTAATACGAGTTTCGCTCAAATTCCCGGCCTCAACAATTTGCCAGGCTTGATCCAGTGAAGGGTAACGACTGACACTTTGCTCCAGTTCTTCGGGCCAGTTTTGGTATGTGTGGATGTGCTTATCAGGGCCGAGAATCTCCCATGCGCTGAGCGGCAATGTTTTCCACGCTGTGAGTTTTGGTATGCGGTATTGCAGCTCTGTTTTGTGCAGAAATTCCCCGCCCGGAAATACCAGGGTTTGCTGCTCATCATTAAAACGGGTCGCAGTGCTGATAACCAGCGTTTTCAGTGGTCGCCCTTCTAGCGCGGCGGCAGTGGCTTTATGGTGCCCGTCGAGCAGAACGCAGAGATAGGAATCAGTAAGATACCAGGCCAGAGCGCGGGCGTCCGGTTTATCACGATAAAACGTCGCACGCTCAGAATTAAAATGTGATGGCGGCTGGCCGGGAAGAAGAAAACAGGGGGCGGTGTCACAGAAATAGCCATATTCAGGATCCCAGACGGCAACGGTTGCCGGGTTACTGGAACTATGGTCCGTTGCCGCCCAAAAGAAATGCCCATTGCCATCCGTCGGGTAAAGCTCACGATCCTCCAGCAGATAATAGCCATCAGCCAGGCATGAGAACAGCGGCGTCAGCGCGGCAAAAGCGTCCGCCATGCCAGACCACGGGCGATTCCAGTTTTCGAGGGCAGATAAAAACTGTGCGGCACCCTGCTCATCATCCGCAAAACCGCTGTAGACAAATTCCGCGCAGGTGGGGCAGCCAGTCTCGGACCAGAAACGTATCAATGGGACATCTTGCCAGCAGAGTGAATGAATAAGACCGTAAGAGTGCGGTTTGTGGATCACACACCGTCGAAGAAATCCTTTTCCAGATCTCACCGAAAAAATGACGCCAGCAGGAGTTTGTTTTAGCAGACGGACTTCAGGTTTTCGAAAGAGGGGAAACATAGCCATTCCTTAGCCGAAAATAGAGGGCAACATGCCGGATGCGGTGCGAGCGCCTTATCCGGCCTACGGTTTGGTACAGATTTCCAGGTGTGATAAGACGCATCAGGCGATGACCGCACGGATAATCAACGTTATCCCTTCTATCGCAATCACCTCAACATGCGTACCCGCGGCTAAATCCTCGCTGGCGCTGACTGGCCATGAGCTGTCGCCGACGCGCATATGACCGCGCCCGTTGACTAACGGCGATTCCAGCACAAATCGTCTACCGATCAATTGTTGCCCGCGCTGGTTTAAATGACTATCGCTGTGCTTTTGTTCGCGTACTCGCCGCGACAACCATTTCCACCACAGCCAGGCGGCGAGCAACGTCAGAATGGCAAACATCGCCCCTTGCCACTCCCAACCCAGCGGTAGCAGCCAGACTACCAGGCCGGTAATGACCGCCGCCACGCCGCTCCACAACAAATAACCGTTACCGCCCAGCATCTCGGCAGCCAGCAGCAAACCGCCGAGACTAAGCCAGAAAATATGCGGATGAACGACCATTAACTCAATCATGGTTTAGTCCGTTTATTGGCGCTGTCTTTCACCAGTTCGGCAATCCCGGCAATCGACCCCATCAGGCTGCTGGCCTCTAATGGCATCATCACCACTTTGCTGTTGCTGGAGGAACCGATCTGCTGCAACGCTTCGGTATATTTCTGCGCCACAAAGTAGTTCACCGCCTGAATATCACCAGAGGCGATGGCTTCCGATACCATTTTGGTGGCGCGGGCTTCTGCTTCGGCGGAACGTTCACGCGCTTCAGCCTGTAAAAATGCTGACTGTCGTTCACCTTCCGCTTTCAGGATCTGTGACTGTTTTTCACCTTCCGCTTTGAGGATTTCCGCCTGACGAATCCCTTCTGCTTCAAGGATGTAAGCTCGCTTGGTACGTTCCGCTTTCATCTGCGCGTTCATTGAAGAGATAAGCTCTGCGGGCGGGCGTACATCACGGATTTCGATACGGGTGACTTTTATCCCCCACGGGTTAGTGGCTTCATCAACAATATGCAGCAGACGCGAGTTAATGCTGTCGCGCTGGGAGAGCATTTCGTCCAGCTCCATCGAACCCAGAACGGTACGGATGTTGGTCATGGTCAGGTTGATGATTGCCAGTTCCAGATTACTGACTTCATAAGCGGCGCGCGGGGCATCAATCACCTGAATAAAACAGACCGCGTCGATAGTGACGTTGGCGTTATCTTTCGAGATGACTTCCTGGGATGGAATGTCGAGCACTTGCTCCATCATATTGATCTTGCGGCCAATGCGATCCATAAACGGCACCACCAGACTCAGCCCCGGCTGTAATGTTTTGGTATAGCGACCAAAACGTTCTACCGTCCACTGATAGCCCTGCGGCACGATTTTGACGCCTGCGCCGACAATCACCAGCGCGACAAAAATAAGAATCGGGATAAAGATAAGCATCGGAAAAACCTCCTGTTGTACCGTCCATAATGAGCAAAATTGCTGCTTGATTAAACAAATTATACCCGATTACTGAAAGAGAGTTCCCCCTTATTCCTGCGGAGGATAAACTGTTTCTATTAAAAATGAGAAAAAGGGATGAGCGATGCAGGAAAATACTCCTTTGCTTCAGCTACAAAACGTAGGATATCTGGCCGGTGATACGAAAATTCTCAACAACATCAGTTTTTTATTGCGTGCTGGTGAATTTAAGTTAATTACCGGCCCTTCGGGATGTGGAAAAAGTACGTTGCTGAAAATTGTCGCGTCGTTAATCAGTCCCGGCGAGGGAACGATTTTGTTCGAAGGGGAAGATATCACGACCCTGAAGCCGGAAGTGTACCGCCAGCACGTTTCTTATTGTGCACAGACCCCTGCGCTGTTTGGCGACACGGTATACGATAACCTGATCTTTCCCTGGCAGATCCGTAATCAACAGCCTGACCCGGCTATTTTTCTCGATTTTCTCGAACGCTTTGCGCTGCCGGATACGATTTTACAGAAAAATATCGCTGAACTTTCTGGTGGTGAAAAACAGCGTATCTCGTTGATTCGTAACCTCCAGTTTCTGCCAAAGGTATTATTGCTCGACGAAATTACCAGTGCGCTGGATGAAAACAACAAACGCAATGTGAATGAGATGATTCATCACTATGTTCGTGAGAAAAATATCGCCGTATTGTGGGTGACTCACGATAAAGACGAAATTAATCATGCGGATAAGGTGATTACGCTGCAACCGCATGCCGGAGAAATGCAGGAAGCACGCTATGAACTCGCATAATATTACCAATGAATCATTGGCACTGGCATTAATGCTGGTGGTGGTGGCAATTTTAATTAGCCATAAAGAAAAACTGGCGCTGGAGAAAGATATTCTCTGGAGCGTCGGGCGGGCAATTATTCAACTGATTATCGTTGGCTATGTACTGAAATATATATTCAGCGTAGATGATGCCAGCCTGACATTATTGATGGTGTTATTTATCTGCTTTAATGCGGCATGGAATGCGCAAAAACGCAGTAAATATATTGCTAAAGCTTTTATCTCATCGTTTATTGCCATTTCGGTGGGCGCGGGAATTACCCTGGCGGTGCTGATTCTCTCAGGGTCGATTGAGTTTATCCCGATGCAGGTGATCCCGATTGCCGGGATGATTGCCGGTAACGCGATGGTGGCAGTCGGGCTGTGTTATAACAATCTCGGTCAGCGCTTTATCAGCGAGCAACAACAGATTCAGGAAAAATTGAGCCTGGGCGCGACGCCGAAACAGGCGTCTGCAATATTGATTCGTGACAGTATCCGTGCGGCATTAATTCCGACTGTCGATTCAGCAAAGACGGTTGGTTTGGTGAGTTTGCCGGGAATGATGTCGGGGCTGATATTTGCCGGGATTGATCCGGTAAAGGCGATTAAATATCAGATTATGGTGACCTTTATGCTGCTCTCCACCGCCAGCCTGTCGACCATTATTGCCTGCTATTTAACCTATCGTAAGTTTTATAACTCGCGCCACCAGTTGGTGGTGACGCAATTGAAGAATAAATAATGCGATGCCTGATGCGACGCTGGCGCGTCTTATCAGGCCTACAAACCTGTGCCTGAACGGTAGGCCGGATAAGGCGTTGACGCCGCATCCGGCGGTTATGTGCAGATGCCTGATGCGACGCTGACGCGTCTTATCATGTCTACAAACCTACACAGCATCGCATCTCAACGGAAAATCAGTACAACAACGCGTACAACTGGCGGCGATACTTTGACGCCAGCGCATCACCGGTCCCCAGCGCAGCGAGGATCTCCTGGAAGGTTTTACGTGTCTGACCGTCTGCGGCAGTTAAATCTTTACGCAGATGCCCAAACAACAACTCCAGCGCCTCTTCATTGCGCCCAACCTGATGCAGTTGCAGCGCCAGTTGCGTCGCCAGTGCGGCATCTTCTGGATTCTCCGCCACCTGCTGTTGCAGCTGTTGAATTTCCGGCGTATCTGCCGCTTGCTTTAGCAGTTCGATTTGCGCCACCAGTCCCTGATAGCGGGTGTCCTGATCCTGCAACGGAATGGTTTTCAGCACGGCTTCTGCATCTTCAGAACGGTTCAGGGCAATCAGTGTTTCTGCCAGCAGCAGGCCGATCTCCCCGCTCTGATTTGACAACTGCCAGGCTTCTTTCAGCAGCGGCAGGGCGTCGGTGTAGTTTTCTTCCTGCATCAGTTGCATTGCCTGCTGTGCTTTCAGTTCTTCTTCACGCGGCAGTACTTTATCCAGCAGGGCGCGGATCGCCTCTTCCGGTTGCGGCCCCTGGAAGCCGTCTACTGGTTGCCCGTTCTGGAACAGATACACGGTCGGAATCGCGCGCAGACCAAACTGCGCGGCAATCATTTGCTCCGCGTCGCAGTCCAGCTTCGCCAGAATAAATTGCCCATTGTACTGCGCCGCGAGGCTTTCCAGAATTGGGGTTAACTGCAAACAGTGCTGGCTACGTTCAGACCAAAAATAGAACAGCACTGGCGTGGTCATCGACTGTTCAAGAACCTGTTGCAGGTTAGATTCGCTAATGTTGACAATATTTTCTACGGACATGGAGTCACTCTCTGTTGTCGATATTTTCTTTGACATGGGGGCTTAAGCGCGCGCTTCAACTCACCCCTGCAATATTTTGTCCATCAAGCGCCCCGGCAGCAGGCGTTTGAGCACCATTACCGCCCAGGTCACCAGCGTCACCGGATAGCGCATCTTCGGCTTCTCGCTAATAAAAGCATGGCGCACTTTGTCGACCACTGCTTCCGGCCCCAACGTAAAGCGGGCGGCGATGCCGGGGTTTTCGACCGGTTTATCGCTTTGCGTCTGGTTGACGTTGTCGGTGAAGCGAGTGCGAATAGGACCGGGTTCGATCAGGCTAACTTTAATTCCGCTGTGGCGCAGCTCCATGCGCAGCGCGTCTGACCACGCTTCCAGCGCATATTTACTGGCCGCGTAAGCGCCGCGACCCGGCGTAGAGATTAATCCCATCACCGATGAGGTCATCACAATACGCCCTTCACCGTGCGGTAACATGGCGGGTAACAGGCGCATGGTGAGCTGGTGTGCGCCGAAAAAGTTGGCAGAAAACTGCTGTTCCATCTGCGCGCGGCTGGTGGTGGAAAGGGGGCCATACATGCCGAATCCGGCATTGTTAAAGATCCCATACAGACAATTATCGGTCAGGGCGATCACTTCGTCGGCTGCGCGATCAACACTTTCTGGCAAATCCAGATCGATCAACACGCCGGTGAATCCCATATTGTTCATGCGCTCAACATCATCCGGTTTCCGGCAACCGGCCAGCACATGAAAACCCTGGCGTTTTAATTCGAGCGCGCTTTCCAGGCCAATTCCACTGGAACATCCGGTAATTAAGACCGATTTTTGCATAACTTTACCTGTCAGGATCTCCGTTGCTTTATGAGTCATGATTTACTAAAGGCTGCAACTGCTTCGCCATCCAGTCGGCAATAAACGGCTGGGCGTCGCGGTTGGGATGAATACCGTCATCCTGCATCCATTGTGGCTTGAGGTAGACCTCTTCCATAAAAAAGGGCAGCAGCGGAACATCAAACTCTTTGGCGAGTTTGGGGTAAATGGCGCTAAAGGCTTCATTATAACGGCGACCATAGTTTGCAGGCAGACGTATTTGCATTAACAATGGTTCAGCGTTGGCGGCTTTGACATCCTGCAAGATCTGGCGCAGCGTTTGCTCGGTTTGCTGTGGCTGAAAACCACGCAAACCGTCATTGCCGCCCAGTTCTACCAGCACCCAGCGCGGTTGATGCTGTTTCAGCAGAGCCGGAAGGCGCGCCAGCCCTTGTTGCGAGGTGTCACCGCTGATGCTGGCATTGACTACCGACGTTTTACTCTGCCACTTATCATTCAACAAGGCAGGCCAGGCCGCGCTGGCAGACATTCGATACCCGGCGCTCAGGCTATCACCCAGAATCAATAACGTGTCCGCTGCGGCGGCACGGAAGGTTAACAGGACCAGGAACAGGAAGGGCAAATGCCAGCGGAAAACATTGTTGAAGTTCATCATCTTAAGAAGTCCGTCGGTCAGGGGGAGCATGAACTCTCCATCCTCACCGGAGTTGAGCTGGTTGTCAAACGTGGCGAGACCATCGCGCTGGTGGGCGAGTCGGGATCGGGTAAGTCAACCTTGCTGGCGATCCTCGCCGGGCTGGATGACGGCAGCAGTGGCGAAGTGAATCTGGTGGGGCAACCGCTACATAATATGGACGAAGAAGCGCGGGCAACGTTGCGCGCGAAGCACGTGGGCTTTGTTTTTCAGTCATTTATGTTAATTCCTACCCTTAACGCGCTGGAAAACGTCGAGCTTCCGGCGCTGCTGCGCGGTGAGAGTAGCGCAGAAAGTCGTAACGGGGCGAAAGCGTTGCTCGAACAGTTAGGGCTGGGTAAACGTCTTGATCATCTTCCGGCACAGCTTTCTGGCGGCGAACAGCAACGAGTGGCGCTGGCGCGAGCCTTTAATGGTCGACCTGATGTGCTGTTTGCCGACGAACCCACCGGCAACCTTGACCGCCAGACGGGCGATAAAATTGCCGATCTGCTTTTTTCCCTCAACCGTGAGCATGGCACCACGTTGATTATGGTGACCCATGACCTGCAACTGGCGGCACGCTGTGACCGCTGCTTACGGCTGGTGAACGGGCAGTTGCAGGAGGAAGCATGATTGCACGTTGGTTCTGGCGCGAATGGCGCTCGCCGTCGCTATTAATTGTCTGGCTGGCGCTTAGCCTGGCGGTGGCCTGTGTGCTGGCGCTGGGCAATATCAGCGATCGCATGGAGAAGGGCTTAAGCCAGCAAAGCCGTGAGTTTATGGCGGGCGATCGGGCGTTGCGCAGTTCGCGTGAAGTGCCGCAAGCGTGGCTGGAGGAAGCGCAAAAGCGCGGCCTGAAAGTTGGCAAGCAGCTGACTTTCGCCACCATGACCTTTGCAGGCGACACGCCGCAACTGGCGAACGTCAAAGCGGTGGATGATATCTACCCGATGTATGGCGATCTGCAAACTAATCCCCCTGGCCTGAAACCGCAGGCGGGCAGCGTATTGCTGGCCCCACGCCTGATGGCACTGCTTAACCTGAAAACGGGCGACACCATTGACGTGGGTGATGCCACCTTGCGGATTGCCGGAGAAGTGATTCAGGAACCGGATTCCGGTTTTAATCCTTTCCAGATAGCCCCACGCCTGATGATGAATCTGGCGGATGTTGATAAAACCGGAGCCGTGCAGCCGGGGAGTCGGGTCACCTGGCGCTATAAATTCGGCGGCAGCGAGAACCAGCTCGACGGCTATGAGAAATGGTTGTTACCCCAGCTTAAACCCGAACAACGCTGGTACGGTCTGGAACAGGACGAAGGCGCGCTGGGGCGCTCAATGGAACGCTCGCAACAATTCCTGCTGCTTTCGGCACTGCTAACCTTACTGCTGGCTGTGGCGGCGGTGGCAGTGGCAATGAATCATTACTGTCGAAGCCGTTACGACCTGGTGGCGATCCTCAAAACGCTGGGGGCAGGGCGAGCGCAATTGCGTAAGTTGATTGTCGGTCAGTGGTTGATGGTGCTGGTGCTTTCAACTGTTACTGGCGGGGCGATAGGCCTGTTGTTCGAAAACGTGTTGATGGTGCTGCTCAAGCCCGTTCTGCCTGCGGCACTACCGCCTGCCAGTCTCTGGCCGTGGTTATGGGCGCTCGGCACCATGACGGTTATCTCGCTGCTGGTGGGACTACGACCGTACCGCCTGTTGCTGGCAACGCAGCCTTTACGCGTATTACGTAACGATGTGGTAGCCAACGTCTGGCCGCTGAAGTTTTATCTGCCGATTGTCACTGTGGTGGTTGTGTTGCTGCTCGTCGGACTGATGGGCGGCAGTATGCTGCTGTGGGCGGTGCTGGCGGGTGCGGTGGTGCTGGCTTTGCTGTGCGGCGTGCTGGGCTGGATGCTGCTGAATGTATTGCGCAGCATGACGCTTAAATCGCTACCTCTGCGCCTGGCGGTCAGCCGCCTGTTGCGCCAGCCATGGGCGACGTTAAGCCAGCTTTCAGCCTTTTCGCTCTCCTTTATGCTGCTGGCACTGCTGTTGGTGTTGCGTGGCGATCTGCTTGACCGCTGGCAACAACAACTGCCGCCAGAAAGCCCGAACTACTTTTTAATCAACATCGCTACGGAACAGGTCACACCGCTAAAAACGTTCCTGGGTGAGCACCAGGTCGCCCCCGAGACATTTTATCCGGTGGTGCGGGCACGTCTGACGGCGATTAACGGCAAGCCGACTGAAGGCAATGAGGATGAGGCGCTCAACCGCGAACTCAACCTCACCTGGCAAAATACGCGGCCCGATCATAACCCGATCGTCGCTGGTAACTGGCCGCCAAAAGCGGATGAAGTATCGATGGAAGAGGGGCTGGCGAAACGCTTAAACGTTGCCCTCGGCGATACCGTGACTTTTATGGGCGATACCCAGGAGTTCCGCGCTAAAGTGACCAGTCTGCGCAAAGTGGACTGGGAAAGTCTGCGGCCTAATTTCTATTTTATTTTCCCGGAAGGGGCATTGGACGGGCAGCCGCAAAGCTGGCTTACCAGTTTCCACTGGGAGAACGACAACGGCATGTTGACGCAACTTAACCGCCAGTTCCCGACCATTAGTCTGTTAGACATTGGCGCGATCTTAAAACAGGTTGGTCAGGTGCTGGAGCAGGTAAGTCGGGCGCTGGAAGTGATGGTGGTGCTGGTCACCGCCTGCGGTATGTTGTTGTTGCTGGCACAGGTGCAGGTGGGAATGCGTCAGCGCCATCAGGAGCTGGTGGTGTGGCGCACTCTCGGTGCGGGGAAAAACCTGCTGCGCACGACATTGTGGTGTGAGTTTGCCATGCTTGGGTTTGTTTCTGGTCTGGTGGCCGCAATTGGCGCGGAAACGGCGCTGGCGGTATTGCAGGCGAAAGTGTTTGATTTCCCGTGGGAGCCAGACTGGCGATTGTGGATTGTGCTGCCGTGCAGCGGTGCGCTGCTGCTGTCGCTTTGCGGCGGCTGGCTGGGTGCGCGACTGGTTAAGGGGAAGGCGCTATTCAGGCAGTTTGCGGGGTGATGACAGTCGTTAGATTGCCTGATGCGCTACGCTTATCAGGCCTACGAAAATAGTGCAATATATTGAGTTTTCGAGATTTTGTAGGCCGGATAAGGCGTTCACGCCGCATCCGGCAGTTGTGCGCCGATGCCAGATGCGACGCAGGCGCGTCTTACCATGCCTACGAAACAGCACTCACCTGTAGGCTGGATAAGGCGTTCACGCCGCATCCGGCATGAACAGCGTGCACAGAATCCCCCATCACTGCGCCTTAACCCATTCCGCCACTTCCGCCCACTCACCGCGAAAGACAACTTTTTCCGCTTTTTTCTCAAGCTGATAGCGATACATCGGGTCGTAATATTCTTCAAGCAGCGGCACCAGCCAGGCCAGATGACCGTCGGTGCTGTCGGTTGCGAGTTGCGTTGCCAGCGCCGTATCCAGTCGTGCGGCCAGTTCGTTATAGCGCTGTAGCCCAAGCCGACGCTTAATCGCCGAAAGCCCATGGTGCAGGTATTCGCAATACTCTTGCCAGCCCTGTTCGTCGCCGTACGCGTGGGTAAAATCATGATGCATACGCAGGAAATACTCTTCGTTCAGGCGTTCAAGACGGATTTCAAACGGATCTTCTACTACCGCAATCGTCGCCTGAGTCATTCGCTCGCGCAGACATTCCGGCAGGTGATTCGAACCGATCATCCGGCTTTCATCTTCCAGCACCCACAGGCGCAAATCCTGACGGGCGTCGGTTTTTAGCATTTCAGCAGCCAGCAGGTTTTCAAAACTCGCCTGGCTAAGTTGCGGTTGTAGCGTGCGGCCAAAAGCAGAACCGCGATGATGCGCCAGCCCTTCCAGATCAACGCCGTTGGGTTGTTGTTGCACTAACCGTGTTTTACCACTGCCGGTACAGCCGCCAATCAGCACAATGGGTTTTTGTGACAGTTCGATAGTTGCCTGAATCGCGGCCTGGCGCAGTGCTTTATAACCGCCGTTGACCAGCGGATAGTCAATCCCGGCATCATGCAACCAACGTTGCACAATATGTGAACGCTGACCGCCACGGGCGCAGCAGAGAATACCTTGCGGATGTTGCAGACATGCTGCCCGCCAGGCATCCATGCGCTGCTGACGAATTTCACCCGCCACCAGTTTATGCCCCAACGCCAGTGCCGCGTCTGACCCTTGCTGTTTATAGCAGGTGCCAACGGCGGCGCGTTCATCGTTATTCATTAACGGCAAGTTGATAGCAGCGGGCATCGCACCTTGTTCAAATTCAACGGGCGCGCGGACATCGATAATAGGTGTATCGGCGATGAGTATCGCGCGATAGTCCGTTCCATCGTTCATGTTAAATCCTGAATCTAACTAAACAGCAATGGGCGGGATTTTACGCGCACAGCGAGGCGCCGGGGAAGGGTAAGATTGATTCCCCGGCATTTATGGTTTAATTGAGCTTATTTTGTGCCCAGATTACGCCGCTGGCATATTCCGGCGTTAGTAGAGGGATTAATGCTTCCAGCGTTGCAGTCAAACGTGATGTGTCACCGTCGGTTAAATTCAGGTGACCCACTTTACGACCCGGACGCACTTCTTTGTTGTACCAGTGCAGATGCACCAGTGGTAGTTTCAGCCAGTCATAATTCACATCGCTGCCAATCAGGTTAATCATCACCGACGGGCTATTAACCACTGGTTGCGGTAACGGCAAATTGGTAATCGCCCGCAGATGCAGCTCAAATTGGCTGATGCTGGCGCCGTTTTGCGTCCAGTGACCGCTGTTATGTACGCGTGGGGCCAGTTCATTGATCAGCAGACCTTGAGGGGTGACAAAACACTCCATCGCCATCACGCCCACGTAGTCCAACTCCTGCATAATCGCCGATAGCATCTCTTCGGCCTGAGCTTGCTGCCGGGCATTGGCCTGCGGAAACGCGACGCTGGTACGCAGAATGCCGTCCTGATGCAGGTTGTGTGTTAGCGGATAAAACACGGTGCTGCCGTCAAAGCCGCGCGCGCCAACCAGTGATATCTCGCCGGAGAAGTTAATACCCTGCTCGACAATACATTCGCCGTAGCATTCAGCCGGTAACTGTGCAGTTTCATCGGCGCGTAAACGCCATTGACCGCGACCGTCATAGCCGCCAGTGCGACGCTTAACAATCGCCAGTTCGCCAAGTTTTTCGAATACCGCAGACCATTCGTTGCGATCGACCAGTAACTGCCACGGTGCGGTCGGCAGACGGAGCTTGTCAAAAAGCTGCTTTTGGGTCAGACGGTCGGCAATAATCGGGAACACATCGCGGTTCACAAAAGCCGGATGGCGCGCCAGCTCGCGGGTTAATGCGGTTTCCGGCCAGCGTTCAATCTCAGCGGTAATCACGCTTTGTTGAAAGGGCACCGCCGCAGGCTCAGCGTCCAGTCCGACAGGCCAGACAGCAATCCCTAACGGCTCGCCCGCCTGGCGTAACATACGGCCTAACTGCCCGTTACCGAGGACGCAAACCTGTTTCATGCCGCACCCCGCGGGTCCGGATTTTCCAGCACTTCGTCGGTCTGGGCTTTGCGCCAGTCGTTCAGACGCCGGTGCAATTCTTTGTCGTGAGTTGCGAGAATTTGTGCTGCCAGTAACGCCGCGTTTGCCGCACCGGCTTTACCAATCGCCAGCGTACCTACCGGAATACCGCGTGGCATTTGCACAATGGAGTAAAGACTATCAACACCGCTCAGTGCGGCGCTCTGTACTGGTACGCCCAGCACCGGCACCAGCGTTTTGGCAGCAATCATGCCCGGCAGATGCGCCGCGCCGCCTGCGCCCGCAATAATCACCTGATAACCGTTCTCTTCGGCGCTTTCGGCGAAGTTGAACAGTTTATCGGGGGTGCGATGAGCGGAAACCACTTCAACGTGGTGCGGGACATTCAGTATTTCGAAGATTTCGGCGGCGAACTGCATGGTAGCCCAGTCGCTTTTGGACCCCATCACGATGGCGACACGCGCCGGATTATTGCGGGAAGACATGCGTCTAAAAACTCCTGTGGTGCACAACTCTCGGCTTTAGAGGGCACAGAGAATAGCACGGAAAAAGAGCAAGGAAAACGGTTGCGTAGACGGAATTAACCGTCATTCATTGAGTTTTTAGCCTGAGTTGCGTGTTGATTATGCGCTCTGGATGAACTGGCAAAGAATGTCCATATCAGCACAATGCTCCACGGAAAAAAGCAAATACCGACAATCAATATAAATCTTTCTACAAAGCGTTGGTTGTGAGGGCGGGTAAGCAATAAGTAGATCATATAGAAATAAACTATCCATGAAATGACTGCCGCCGCTACTAGTGACAATGCGCCAAAATAGAAACCAACAAGCCCAAACCAGCTAATACACAGAGGCGCTCCTGTCGTAAGGGCGATGCCAGAAATCAAAAATCCGTTGCAGCGTTGCATAATAATATTCCCTGTCGTTATTTCATTCAGGGACTATTACCTTGCTGACTCAGAAAAAGATATACCGGTTGCGGTAGTCTGGTGCCTTTTTCGGAATTTATTAATTCGTGGTTAAAACGGAAAATGGATTAATTCAACGTCATCTGCCGAGACTTTCACCATCGATCCTTCTGTATGCCAGGCACCCAGCACGATGCGGAAAGCAGATTGCTGATTAGCGATGAGTTCATGCACCGCCGGACGATGCGTATGTCCGTGGATCAGCCATTGTGCCTGATTTTTTTCCATCGCACTGACCACCGCGTTTTGGTTAACGTCCATGATCGCCAGCGATTTACTGCTGTTGGCTTCTTTACTGTTCGCGCGCATTCGCGCGGCAATACGTTTGCGCACAAACAACGGCAGGGCGAGGAATAGCGTTTGCAACCAGGGTTTGTGGACTTTGGCGCGAAAAGCCTGATAACTCGCGTCATCGGTGCACAGCGTGTCGCCGTGCATAATCAACACCCGGCGGCCATAAAGTTCGAGCACTTTTTCTTCCGGTAATAACGTCATGCCGCTTTCGCGAGCAAAGCGTTTGCCGAGCAGAAAATCACGGTTGCCATGAATGAAATAACAGGGAACGCCGGAATCGGATACCGCTTTGATCGCCGCCGCTATCTGGCGATGAAGTGGGTTGGGATCGTCGTCACCAATCCAGGCTTCAAACAGATCGCCAAGAATATACAGCGCGTCGGCCTTGCGGGCTTCCCCCGCTAAAAAACGCAGAAAACCGGCGGTGATCGCCGGTTCTTCCACGCAGAGATGAAGATCTGCAATAAAGAGTGTCGCCACGATTACTCGCTAACGGTCACGCTTTCAATGATGACGTCTTCTTTTGGCACGTCCTGATGCATGCCGCTACGACCGGTTGCCACACCTTTAATTTTGTCGACTACGTCCATGCCTTCAACCACTTCTGCAAACACGCAGTAGCCCCAACCTTGAAGGCTTTCACCGGAGAAGTTCAGGAAGTCGTTATCAACCACGTTAATGAAGAACTGGGCAGTTGCAGAGTGCGGAGCTTGAGTACGCGCCATTGCCAGCGTACCACGGGTATTTTTCAGACCGTTGTTAGCTTCGTTTTTGATCGGTTCTTTGGTGGCTTTTTGTTTCATGCCAGGTTCAAAGCCGCCGCCCTGAATCATAAAACCGTTGATAACACGGTGGAAAATGGTGTTGTTGTAAAAACCTTCGCGGCAGTAGTCCAGGAAGTTTTTAACTGTTTCAGGTGCTTTATCGTCAAAAGTTTTGATGACAATATCGCCGTGATTGGTGTGGAAAGTAACCATTTTTGCATCCTGTTCCGTTTGATTGGTGCTTCGACCCGGTTCGGGTCATATATAGGGTGGTGTTATAGCATAACCGCACGATCGGATCATCTCGCAATGTATGCTGATTCGTGCGGGAAATATGGGTATTATACGCAACTCAATTACCACACATGTCTAAACGGAATCTTCGATGCTAAAAATCTTCAATACTCTGACACGCCAAAAAGAGGAATTTAAGCCTATTCACGCCGGGGAAGTCGGCATGTACGTGTGTGGAATCACCGTTTACGATCTCTGTCATATCGGTCACGGGCGTACCTTTGTTGCGTTTGACGTGGTTGCTCGCTACCTGCGTTTCCTCGGCTATAAGCTGAAGTATGTGCGCAACATTACCGATATCGACGACAAAATCATCAAACGCGCCAATGAAAATGGCGAAAGCTTTGTGGCGCTGGTGGATCGCATGATCGCCGAAATGCACAAAGATTTTGATGCTTTGAACATTCTGCGCCCGGATATGGAGCCGCGCGCGACGCACCATATCGCAGAAATTATTGAACTCACTGAACAACTGATCGCTAAAGGTCACGCTTATGTGGCGGACAACGGCGACGTGATGTTCGACGTCCCGACCGATCCGACTTATGGCGTGTTGTCGCGTCAGGATCTCGACCAGTTGCAGGCAGGCGCGCGCGTTGACGTGGTCGACGACAAACGCAACCCGATGGACTTCGTACTGTGGAAGATGTCGAAAGAAGGCGAACCGAGCTGGCCGTCTCCGTGGGGCGCGGGCCGTCCTGGCTGGCACATTGAGTGCTCGGCAATGAACTGCAAGCAACTGGGTAACCACTTTGATATCCACGGTGGCGGTTCAGACCTGATGTTCCCGCACCACGAGAACGAAATTGCCCAGTCTACCTGTGCCCATGATGGTCAGTATGTGAACTACTGGATGCACTCAGGAATGGTGATGGTTGACCGCGAGAAAATGTCGAAATCGCTGGGTAACTTCTTCACCGTGCGTGATGTGCTGAAATACTACGACGCTGAAACTGTGCGTTACTTCCTGATGTCCGGTCACTATCGCAGCCAGCTGAACTACAGCGAAGAGAACCTGAAGCAGGCGCGTGCGGCGCTGGAACGTCTCTACACTGCACTGCGCGGCACAGACAAAACCGTTGCGCCTGCGGGCGGTGAAGCGTTTGAAGCGCGCTTTATTGAAGCGATGGACGACGATTTCAACACCCCGGAAGCCTATTCCGTGCTGTTTGATATGGCGCGTGAAGTGAACCGTCTGAAAGCGGAAGATATGGCGGCAGCCAACGCAATGGCGTCTCACCTGCGTAAACTGGCTAGTGTACTGGGCCTGCTGGAACAGGAACCGGAAGCGTTCCTGCAAAGCGGCGCGCAGGCAGACGACAGCGAAGTGGCTGAGATTGAAGCGTTAATTCAACAGCGTCTGGATGCCCGTAAAGCGAAAGACTGGGCAGCAGCGGATGCGGCGCGTGACCGTCTTAACGAGATGGGGATCGTGCTGGAAGATGGCCCGCAAGGAACCACCTGGCGTCGTAAGTAATGACTCTATTGCCGGATGCGAGTTCTCGCATCCGGTTATCGTCTGCACCACCATAACATTCCCATCAGTACCATCCCCGGCAACCATACCCACATCAATTCAGAAATTATCACCTGATGACCGTACGGCGTGGTGTAACGAGACAACGCGAACGGCGCGACCTTAATCACCTGCCAGGGAGCGAAAAAGCGTTCCTCTGACCACGGCCACAGCCAGCCAACGCCTTTACCGCCAGTGGTTACCGAATCCAGCAAGCTGTGCGATAACAACGAGACGGTTAAAAACAGCCAGCAGCGAATCAGTCCAGCCCTGAACCATCGACGTCCAATTAGCATGCATAACAGCGGGAAAACAAACGCAAACACCAACGAATGGGTAAAACCGCGATGACCAAAAACATTGCCGTAAGCAACGCCAAATTTAAACGACAATACGTCGGCATCGGGCAGCATCGCCACGACGATTCCGGCAAATAACAGGCGCGGGGGGATGATTTTCGAACCCAACCCCAAACCAATGCAAAGGGGAACGGCGGCGTGCGTAATAACGGTTGGCATGATGATCGCTTCGGCAAAATGTCGATGCTATCAGCATGGATGAACGGGGCGTAGAGGGCAAAAGTCTGAAAAGAGAACCGGCCTGTTGATACAGGCCGGGAAAGGGATCAGGCAACAACCTGCACGCTGTGACCTGCAAAACTCACGGTCTGACCGGCGACAATTTTGCAGCGTTTGCGCGTTTCAACCGTACCGTCGACTTTCACCTGGCCTTCGGCAATCGCGATTTTCGCCTGCGCGCCGCTTTCGCTCCAGCCTTCCAGTTTCAGCAAGTCGCACAGCTCAACGTGCGGATGTTTACCTAAAGAAAATGTCGCCATGTTACTCACCCTGTGGATCATGATATTCAACGCACGCCTGTAGCGTGTTTTCAATCAGCGTGGCAACCGTCATCGGGCCAACGCCGCCCGGAACAGGCGTAATGTATGAGGCGCGTTTAGCCGCGTCTTCAAACACCACGTCGCCCACAACTTTGCCATTTTCCAGACGGTTGATGCCGACATCAATCACAATTGCGCCTTCTTTGATCCAGTCACCGGGAATAAAACCCGGCTTACCGACGGCGACGATCAACAGATCGGCATTTTCTACGTGATGACGCAGATTTTTAGTGAAGCGGTGAGTCACGGTGGTGGTGCAACCAGCGAGCAACAGTTCCATGCTCATTGGGCGACCGACGATATTCGACGCACCAATCACCACGGCGTTGAGGCCGAAGGTATCAATGTTGTAACGCTCAAGCAGTGTGACGATACCACGCGGGGTGCAGGGACGCAGACGCGGTGCGCGCTGACACAGACGACCGACGTTATAAGGATGGAAACCGTCCACGTCTTTGTCCGGGTGAATTCGCTCCAGCACTTTAACGTAATCAATTCCTGCAGGAAGCGGTAACTGCACCAGAATACCGTCGATGGTGTTGTCGGCATTCAGCGCATCAATAAGCTCAAGCAGCTCTGCTTCGCTGGTGGTTTCCGGGAGGTCATAGGAGCGGGAGACGAACCCGACTTCTTCACAAGCCTTACGTTTGCTTGCGACATAAATTTGCGATGCAGGGTTGCTACCCACCAGCACAACGGCCAGTCCTGGCGCCCGCAGTCCGGCTGCAATACGCGCCTGAACTTTTTGAGCAACTTCAGAGCGCACCTGCTGCGCAATCGTTTTACCGTCAATAATCTTTGCTGCCATCAGAGAGAGGATTCCATCTGTTACGTAGGTCGAAGGGGATAAGTCTATTTTGTCAGAAGCGGGGCGCGCTGTCAGGTTTCGTTTCAGATTTATCACGAGAAGTTACATAAAGAAACTATGTCAAACGAATTGGTGAGTTTGCTAAGCAAGCTATTTGCAATGGACTAGAGCAATTTAGGCAATATCTGAGGTTAGAAAAAGTATTTTCGGTCTGTTATTTTTTTGAGGGAAGGCTATTTTTATCGTGAATAATCTTTTTGCGCAGAAACTTTTATTCACCCGTCTCTCTGTCTTCATGCCAGGACTGGGAGGTAAAAGCATTTTTAGAAGATGAAAATAACCTTACAGCTATATTGATGCCATTAATGTAACAATCGAATCTGTAAGGATATTAGAGTCGTATGTGAGCATGAAGGTATATCTATGAAATCGGTCTTCATTTCTTCTATCATCGCCGTCACTCTGTTTGCAACTGCCAATACCTATGCAGCAACAACCAACGGTGGCGTTATTCACTTTGAAGGCGAGTTAGTTAATGCAGCCTGTGCTGTAAATACGGAGTCAGCCGATCAGGTTGTCTCCCTCGGTCAATATCGAACAGATCTCTTCAATGCTGTTGGCGCAACTTCTGCATCAATTCCGTTTACTATTGAGTTGAATGACTGTGATGTTTCTATTGCTGCTACTGCCGCTGTTGCATTTTCGGGGCAGGCAGATGGTAATAATGATGATTTATTAGCCATTGTTTCAGGCACTAATGTAGCGACGGCAACAGGAGTCGGTATTGAAATCCTGGATAATACTTCCAAAACACTAAAACCTGATGGATCGGTTTTCTCTGAAGCGCAAAGCTTAATTACGGGGACTAACGTTTTGCATTTTTCTGCACGGTATATGGGAACGGGACTTAGCGCAACCGCAGGTCAGGCAAATGCAGATGCTACGTTTATAATGCAATATCCTTAATCTCTCACTTATCACGATTTTTTAATTATTCTGTAAGACGAAGCGGCATGATATATGGTTATCATAAGGCATATTGAGTTTACATCATGCCGCTATATTAGAAAGATTAAGGTATAGAGCAATGTTGTGTTGACCAAACGCAGGCTCTATTTTCTATGATATTCATCGTTTTCTTGTCGCCAGAAATACACAAGGTGTGTTGGCTATGTTGTCTAAATTGAAGATTTTATTATCTCAGATTGTCGACAAAGCGCGCTCTGTTTATGCAAGTTCAATATATTACAGGTGCCGTGCAGGCCTGATAAACATTGCGCATCAGACAATTTTATGTTTGCCATTATTCTCATTGTTTATTGTAAGTTGCCTTTTTATTTCAGTAAACGCTAACGCGGCTGGTGGAATTGCTCTGGGGGCTACGCGAATTATTTATCCTGCAGATGCGAAACAAACATCGGTCTGGATTAGAAATAGCCACTTACAGGAAAGATATCTGGTCAATGCCTGGATTGAAAATAGTAATGGTGTGAAAGATAAATCATTTATCATTACGCCGCCGCTATTTGTCAGTGAACCCAAAAGCGAAAATACATTACGTATCATATATACCGGATCACCGTTAGCGACAGATCGCGAATCGCTATATTGGATGAATGTCAAAACGATACCCTCGGTAGATAAAGGTGCGCTGGAGGGCAGAAACGTATTGCAACTGGCGATATTATCAAGGATGAAATTATTTCTCCGTCCTGCAAACTTACAGGAACTTTCCGCCGAGGCACCGGATTTACTCCAGTTTTCTCGTTCTGGTAATGTTCTCAATATCCGTAACCCGTCGCCATTTTATGTCACTCTGGTTAACCTGAAAGTAGGAAACCAAAAAATACAAAACGTTATGGTCTCACCTAAAAATAATTCACAGTTCTCCTTGCCTGCAGGAGTTCAGGGAAAATTGACGTTTCAGACTGTTAACGATTATGGTTCGGTAACCCCCGTCAGAGAGGTGAGTTTGCATTAATCAAGTTCACCAAACATATTGAAAATAATTATGAAGACAAAAAAAAAGAGATATCTATCGCATCGGCAAGGATTGTTCTTTCTGGCAATGTGTCATCCACTGATAAGTCAGGCAGAAAGTTATTTTAATCCCGCATTTTTATTATCAAATGGTGAGCCTGTCGCTGATTTATCTCGTTTCGAAAAAGGTAACCATCAACCAGCAGGTGTTTATCGCGTCGATCTCTGGCGTAATGAGGAGTTTATTGGCTCACAAGATATTGTTTTTGAAACGTCAACAGAAAAAACCGGAGATAAATCTGGTGGTCTGATGCCATGTTTCACAATGTCGCTCCTTAACAGAATAGGGATTAATGCGGCAGCTTTTCTGGCATTACAGGAAAAACAAAATGACAGTTGCATAAATTTACTTAAAGTTGTCCCGGATGCACAAATTAATTTTGATTTTTCAGCATTGCGACTGAATGTCAGTATTCCGCAAATTTTATTGTCAAATAGCGCCAGAGGATATATTCCTCCAGAGGAGTGGGATGAGGGTATTCCTGCTTTCCTTCTGAATTATAATTTCACCGGGGACAAAGGAAATGGTAATGACAATTACTTTTTTAGCGAATTGAGCGGGCTGAACTTAGGACCGTGGCGTTTGCGAAATAGTGGATCGTGGAGTTATTCCCGCGGTAGCGGTTACCACTCTGAAAAATGGAATAATATTGGGTCATGGGTACAACGAACCATCATTCCGTTAAAGAGTGAAATAGTAATGGGGGATAGTAATACAGGAAGTGATATTTTTGATAGTGTCGGTTTTCGCGGTTTCCGATTCTACTCTTCCGATAGTATGTATCCCGATAGTCAGCAAGGGTTCGCCCCTGTCGTCCGTGGGATCGCCCGTACCGCTGCGCAATTAACCATTCGGCAAAATGGTTATATTATCTATCAAAGCTATGTTTCTCCTGGTGCTTTCGAAATAAACGATTTACATCCAACATCTGCCAGTGGTGACCTTGACGTCACCATTGATGAGCGAGATGGTAATCAGCAGAATTACACCATTCCTTATTCTACGGTGCCAATTCTGCAACGTGAAGGTCGCTTTAAATATGATCTTACGATGGGTGACTATCGCAGTGGTAATAGCCAACAATCTTCACCATTCTTTTTTCAGGGAACGGTAATTAGTGGGTTGCCGATGGAGTTTACCGCTTATGGTGGTACGCAATTATCGGCACATTACACTGCATTTTTATTGGGGTTAGGACGTAATTTAGGGCGCCTGGGTGCGGTGTCGTTAGATGTAACACATGCTCGTAGTCAGCTAGTGGATGATAGCCGCCATGAAGGCGAATCAATTCGTTTTCTTTACGCTAAATCAATGAATAATTACGGCACAAATTTTCAATTAATCGGTTATCGTTACTCTACGCAGGGATTTTATACTCTCGATGATGTCGCGTATCGTCATTTAGAAGGCTATGAATATGATTATGACTATGATGGTAATCGGCGTAGCGATCCAGTGATTGTAAATTATCATAACCTGCGATTTAATCGTAAAGGTCGTATGCAGATGAATGTTTCCCAATCATTAGGCGATCTCGGTTCTCTTTATATTTCAGGAACACATCAAAAATACTGGAATACTTCTGATGCGGATACCTGGTATCAGATTGGGTATACCAGTAGTTGGTATGGCATCAGTTATTCACTCTCTTTTTCCTGGAATGAGTCAGTAGGAATGCCAGACAACGAACGTATTGTTGGTTTTAATTTATCTGTACCATTTAATATTTTTACTAAGCGCCGCTATACTCGTGAAAACGCAATCGATCGCACCTACGCGACATTTAACGCAAACCGAAACAGTAATGGCCAAAATAGCTGGTTGGCGGGCGTTGGCGGTACCTTACTGGAAGGGCACAACCTGAGCTATCACGTTACTCAGGGTGACACGAGTAATAATGGTTATACCGGTAGTGCAACAGCAAACTGGCAAGCTTCTTACGGTACGTTGGGAGTGGGTTATAACTATGATCGCGACCAACATGATTTTAACTGGCAACTCGCCGGCGGTGTCGTCGGTCACGAAAATGGCGTTACGCTAAGCCAACCGCTGGGAGACACGAATGTATTAATCAAAGCGCCTGGCGCGAGCGGCGTGCGTCTTGAAAATCAGACCGGAATTTTAACGGATTGGCGCGGTTATGCCGTGATGCCTTATGCCACTGTTTATCGCTATAACCGCGTTGCGCTGGATACTAACTCGATGGGTAATTCTATCGATGTGGAAAAAAATATCAGCAGTGTTGTGCCGACGCAAGGTGCGCTGGTCCGTGCAGAGTTTGATACGCGTATAGGCGTGCGGGCGCTCATTACCGTACTTCATGGGGGTAAACCTGTGCCATTTGGTTCTCAGGTATGTGAAACAACCACCGGTATAACCAGTATGGTGGGGGATGACGGGCAAATTTATCTGAGTGGTGCGCCGTTATCTGGAAATTTATTGATTCAATGGGGAGAGAGCGTTCACTCTCGCTGTATAGCTCATTATGTATTACCGCAAGAAAGTTTACAGCAGGCAATAACGGTTATTCAGGCAACTTGTGCATCTTCGTCATCATAAAGGGTATAACCAATGAAATTAATCTGGAAATTAATATTGGTGGTAACTTGTTTGTGGCTAACATGCCCGGCATGGGGCACTGTATGCGAAAATTACGATGGTGCGCCGACTGATGTCTATTATGATCTGTCTAATGTTTTTAACAGTACGAATAATCAACCGGGGCAGATTGTTGTCTTACCAGAAAAATCAGGGTGGGTAGGAGTAACAGCCATCTGTCCGGTAGGAACTCTGGTGGATTATACTTTTCGTAGTTATGTGACTAATTTTACCGTTCAGGAAACGATCGACAATTATCAATATTTAAAGTTAAATGATTATCTTTTGGGGGCTATGAGTCTGGATGATAGTATAATGAATACTCAGTACCCGCCAAAAAATTATATCCAAATGGGAAGGTATGAAAATGTTAAGAATCATTTGCCCTTTGGTGTTATGGATTCTCATCTTATATTCCGCTTAAAAGTTATTCGCCCGTTTATTAATATGGTTGAGATCCCCCGGCAAGTGATGTTTACTGTCTATGTAACAACAACGCCATTTGATCCGTTGATAACGCCAGTTTATACAATTAGTTTTAGTGGTACGGTAGAAGTTCCGCAAAATTGTGAGTTGAATACGGGGCAAATTGTAGAATTTGATTTTGGTGATATAGGCGCATCATTATTTAGCGAGGCTGGTCCTGGGAATCGACCTGACGGCGTCATGCCGCAAACAAAGTCGATTGCAATAAAATGTACTAATGTTGCCGCGGAAGCTTATTTGACGATGCGCCTTGAGGCAGAAACCGTTTCTGGACAAGCGATGGTGTCAGATAATCCCGATTTAGGTTTTATTATTGCAGATCAGAATAATATGCCACTTACGCCAAATGATTTGAATAGTATTATTCCTTTTCGTCTGGACACTCAAGCTGCAGCCAGTGTGACGATTCATGCCTGGCCTGTAAGTATCACTGGATTAAAACCAACAGAAGGCCCATTTAGTGCACGGGGATATCTGCGAGTGGATTATCAATGAGGGGCGTAGAATGCAGTTAAAAAAAGTCTTGGGTTTTGTATCGGGAATAATATTGAGTTCTTGCAGTTGGGCTGCAGATCCATTAGGGACGATTAATATCGAATTGCATGGCAATATCATTGATTTTTCCTGTACCGTAAATACAGCAGATATCGATAAAACGGTAGAGTTAGGCAGATGGCCGACGAAGCAATTATTATCTGCAGGCGATACGACAGCACTTATTCCATTCAGCCTGCGACTGGAAGGGTGTCCGCCAGGTTCGGCATCTGTTACATTTGCAGGGACGCCGGCGACGGATAACAGCTTACTTGCACTGGATGATGCGGTCATGGCGCAAAATGTCGCAATAGAACTGCATAATAGCGATCGCGGCAGATTACCGCTCGGCGAGTCTAGCCAGACAGTCGCGGTTGATGAAAATGGAAACGTCACGTTGAATTTTTTTGCTAATTACATTGCGTTAGCAAGTGGTGTTCAGGCCGGGGCGGCGAAAGCAGATGCGACGTTTATGATTAATTATAATTAGGTTTATATTAATTCATATAATCTGGCATAATTGATTAGCTCAACAATTGAATGCAAGCCTAGTTTGCTATAGATATTAGACTTGTGGGCGCTAACTGTTTTGTTACTCAACAGTAATTGTCCGGCGATCTCTTTATTTGATAACCCATTGACAAGATAACGCAAAATAGTTAACTCACGATTGGTTAATGGCGTAGATATATAACATTCGTGCGCATGTTGACTATTTTTTATATAGTGGATAGTTTCTGAGGGAAAAAATGTATAGCCTGCAAGTATCATTTGCACAGCATGGAAAATGTCATTTTGATCATGACATTTACTGACGAAACCACTGGCACCAGCCTGAATGGCCCGTCCGGCATAAAAACATTCTGTTTTTGAGGATAAAAAAAGTACTCTGGTAGCGCTCTGAATTTGTTTGATTTTTTTTAAGAAAGTAAAGCCATCTATACCAGGGAGGTCGATATCCATAATGATTAAATCGACAGAATGGCAACGAAGATAATCAATAGTGATGCGATGATCATCAGTTTTTAACACAATTTGCAGATTGTCATGTTTTTCTAAAAGGACTTCAATGGACATCCTGATGATGGGATGCGTATCCATAACGATAACCGATGCAGGCCTCATAGTTACCACTCTCAAACGGTAGTGCATCTTAAGAGTAAGAATAGAAAATACACTTTCCTGTGGATGTTCAACCAGACAGTTATCTCGCCTGAGATCGGCATCTGGAACGTTTTGTTATCCCTTTTTGGGGGAGATGAATCAGACGTCATCGTTCACTTGTTCAGCAACCAGTTCAAAACCCATTGACTCAGCAAGGGGTGACCGTATAATTCAGGCGAAAGATCCACATAGCGGTATCACTTCCCAGTGCGCCCTTAGCTCAGTTGGATAGAGCAACGACCTTCTAAGTCGTGGGCCGCAGGTTCGAATCCTGCAGGGCGCGCCATTACAATTCAATCAGTTACGCCTTCTTTATATCCTCCATAATTCCAGAGTGGGACATATTTGGGACATTATCACCAAAAATGTCGTCTATTTTCCTCGCATGCTCTGTCAAATGATTAGGCGCAAGGTGAGCATACCTACGAACCATTTCTATGGACTCCCATCCGCCCATTTCCTGAAGCACTGATAATGGGACGCCTGACTGAATCAGCCAGCTTGCCCAGGTGTGTCTGAGGTCATGGAAACGGAAATCTTCAATTCCTGCACGACGACAAGCTGATAGCCATGATGTCTTGCTGTCGATGCGCATCTTCCTGACCGCAGGCGTTGATGTTCCATCTGCTCGCTTAGCCGCCTTGGTATGTACAAACACCCATTTGTGATGCTTGCCTATTTGATCACGCAACACTTTACAGGCGGTATCGTTCAGCGCCACACCAATGGCGCGGTTTGATTTGCTCTCTTCTGGATTCACCCAGGCAACTCGTCGCTGCATGTCGATTTGTTGCCATTCCAGATTTATGATGTTCGACTTTCTCAGACCAGTTGCCAGCGCAAACTTGACGACAGATTTCAGTGGTTCGGGGCACTCATCAATAAGGCGTTTTGCTTCCTCCTTTTCCAGCCATCTGACTCGCTTGTTTCTGACCGCTGGTATCTTGATGACAGGCGCTTTTTCCAGCCACTTCCAGTCGCGTTCTGCAGCACGGAGAATGGCCTTTATCATGGCAAGATGCTTTGCCTTTGTCTGAGTTGATACTGGCTTTGGTTCATAAACAGGCAGTTCTTTACCTTTCCTGATGGCGGCCTGAACTTTCTGTTTCCATATTTCTTTCGTCTTTCTGTTATGCATTCTGCTTACAGCAGAGTAAATCTTTGCCTCCGAGATATCTTTAAGCCTTATACCCTCAAAATGTTCAAGCCAGAACTCAATCCGGCTTTTATCTGAATCGAGAGATTTTTTATCAGCTTTTTCCTCAAGCCATCTTAGGCAGGCCTCTTCAAAAGTGACATCAGGTAAATCCCCTAGCTTTTCTACTCGCCAGAGTTCTGCTTTTCGCTTGTCGTGCAACTCCTGAGCTTGCCGCTTGTCCTTTGTGCCAAGAGATTCCTTAATTCGTTTCCCGCCCGGGAGCGAATACGAGGCATACCATATTTCATTTCTGCGGAAGAGTGACATTTTCTTTCCTCTGTTATGCCATCACCCGCGCTCACCTGGACAGTATGCAGCGGAGACTGAAGCGCCGCAATGCAGGCTTGCCGTGTTGTGAGGTAAGGAGATTTTGGCTTGGTTGGATCTTTACGTGTTGCCTGTAGGCGGCCTGTTCGTATCCAGTTGGTGGCGGTTGGTCTGGATATCTTAAGAAACTGACAGGCCTCATCGAGTGTGAGGCTGTATGATTCCATGGTTACCTCTGCTTTTTGAACGCATGTCACGTAACTTCTTAATGTGTTCTGCCGTTTCGATCTCTTCTGCTATCCGATCTGCATCAGCTTTATTCACAGGTTCAAAGTCATGATTAAAGCGGAACATGCTGGCGATACATGTTCTGCCTTTTCGGATGTAGTGAACTTTGTTGTGGGTAGAACGCAGGATTTTGCAGGGAGTGCCGTGGTGGTCGACGTACCAGGTGTTAGGAAAAATGATTCTGAACATTTTTACACCTCAGTTGGACGATGTTGAAATTTGCTGCTTTGAGGCCATCACAGTCCCCATTGTTTGTTCTTAAGTTCGATCCCCTCCTGGCAACTTGCACAAGTCCGACAACCCTGAACAGCCAGGCGTCTTCGCTCATCTATCGGATCGCCACACTCACAACAATGAGTTGCGGATACAGTCTGGTAGTTCTGACGACGCATTTTTATTGCTGTATTGCGCTGTAATTCTTCGATTTCTGATGCTGAATCAATGATGTCTGCCATCTTCCATTAATCCCTGAATTGTTGGTTAATACGCTTGAGGATGAATGCGAACAATAAAAAAGGAGCCTGTAGCTCCCTGATGATTTTGCTTTTCATGTTCACCGTTCCTTAAAGACGCCGTTTAACATGCCGATCGCCAGGCTTAAATGAGTCGGTGTGAATCCCATCAGCGTTACCGTTTCGCGGTGCTTCTTAAGTACGCTACGGCAAATGTCATCGACGTTTTTATCCGGAAACTGCTGTCTGGCTTTTTTGATTTCAGAATTAGCCTGACGGGCAATGCTGCGAAGGGCGTTTTCCTGCTGAGGTGTCATTGAACAAGTCCCATGTCGGCAAGCATAAGCACACAGAATATGAAGCCCGCTGCCAGAAAAATGCATTCCGTGGTTGTCATGCAGCCTCCCGACGGGCAAGAATCCTTGAGCCGAACGCCATCAACTCTCCACGATCAACGGTCGTAAAGTGGCAGTGTGTACGGGGGTATGGGTGCCAGATAATGAGCATCGAGCCTTTATTATTTCCACTGACGGGTTTCTCAGTGAGTGGGTTAATAAATGCCAGTCGTCCTGCCGTGATGAATCTGACCTCACTGGCGGTTTGTATCGCTTCATGAAACCATCCGACAGATGTGTCAGCAGGCAATAACATTACACATCCCACACTACTGAATTTGTTTTCAGTGGCTGCCTTTTTCACAAAAGGGGAAATATTGCTGTATGGTGGATTCAACCAGACATAACCAGAGGCATATCCCATTGCTTCAGGCCATGAAGTGGTTAATGTGTTCTGCTCCTGTGAGATAAAAAGCCGACATAGTCGGTTTTTTTCGCTGGCGGCAGCATCAAGTTGAAAAACGAACTCTGCATTAAGCGCAGCAAAAATCTCTGGTGGTGTGCGCCAGCTGTCGCGATGTTCGGCAGGAGTATTGCTTCCGGTGAAATCAGTCATACAGCCCCCGTTTATTATTTATCGCCTCAGCCAGCCGCTGTGCTTTCAGTGGATTTCTGATAACAGAAAGGCCGGGAAATACCCAGCCTCGCTTTGTAACGGAGTAGATGAAAGTGATCGCGCCTATCCGGATATTATCGTGAGGATGCTTCATCGCCATTGCTCCCCAAATACAAAACCAATTTCAGCCAGTGTCACGTCCATTTTTTCGATGAACTCCGGCACCATCTCGTCAAAATTCGCCATGTACTTTTCATTCCGCTCAATCACGACATAATGCAGGCCTTCACGCTTCATACGCGGGTCATAGTTGGCAAAGTACCAGGCATCTTTTCGCGTCACCCACATGCTGTACTGCACCTGGGCCATGTAAGCCGATTTTATGGCCTCGAAACCACCGAGCCGGAACTTCATGAAATCCCGGGAGGTAAACGAGCATTTCAGTTCAAGGCCGTTGCCGTCACTGCATAAACCATCGGGAGAGCAGGCGGTGCGCATACTTTCGTCGCGATAGATGATCGGGGATTCAGTAACATTCACGCCGGAAGTGAATTCAAACAGGGTTCTGGCGTCGTTCTCGTACTGTTTTCCCCAGGCCAGCGCCTTAGCATTAACTTCCGGAGCCACACCGGTGCAAACCTCAGCCAGCAGGGTGTGGAAGTAGGACATTTTCATGTCAGGCCACTTCTTTCCTGAGCGGGGCTTTGCTATCACGTTGTGAACTTCTGAAGCGGTGATGACGCCGAGCCGTAATTTGTGCCATGCATCATCCCCCTGTTCGACAGCTCTCACGTCGATCCCGGTACGCTGCAGGATAATGTCCGGTGTCATGCTGCCACCTTCTGCTCAGTGGCTTTCTGTTTCAGGAATCCAAGAGCTTTCACTGCTTCGGCCTGTGTCAGTTCTGACGATGCGCGAATGTCGCGGCGAAATATCTGGGAACAGAGCGGCAATAAGTCGTCATTCCATGTTTTATCCAGGGCGATCAGCAGAGTGTTAATCTCCTGCATGGTTTCATCGTTAACCGGAGTGATGTCGCGTTCTGGCTGACGTTCTGCAGTGTATGCAGTATTTTCGACAATGCGCTCGGCTTCATCCTTGTCATAGATACCAGCAAATCCGAAGGCCAGACGGGCACACTGAATCATGGCTTTATGCCGTAACATCCGTTTGGGATGCGACTGCCACGGCCCCGTGATTTCTCTGCCTTCGCGAGTTTTGAATGGTTCGCGGCGGCATTCATCCATCCATTCGGTAACGCAGATCGGATGATTACGGTCCTTGCGGTAAATCCGGCATGTACAGGATTCATTGTCCTGCTCAAAGTCCATGCCATCAAACTGCTGGTTTTCATTGATGATGCGGGACCAGCCATCAACGCCCACCACCGGAACGATGCCGTTCTGCTTATCAGGGAAGGCGTAAATTTCTTTCGTCCACGGATTAAGGCCGTACTGGTTGGCGACGATCAACAATGCGATGAACTGCGCATCGCTGGCATCACCTTTAAATGCCGTCTGGCGAAGAGTGGTGATCAGTTCCTGTGGGTCGACAGAATCCATGCCGACACGTTCAGCCAGCTTCCCTGCCAGCGTTGCGAGTGCTGTACTCATCCGTTTTATACCTCTGAATCAATATCAGCCTGATGGTGAGCAATGGTTTCAACCATGTACCGGATGTGTTCTGCCATGCGCTCCTGAAACTCAACATCGTCATCAAACGCACGGGTAATGGCTTTTTTGCTGGCCCCGTGGCGTTGCAAATGATCGATGCATAGCGATTCAAACAGGTGCTGGGGCAGGCCTTTTTCCATGTCGTCTGCCAGTTCTGCCTCTTTCTCTTCACGGGCGATCTGCTGGTAGTGACGCGCCCAGCTCTGAGCCTCAAGACGATCCTGAATGTAATAAGCGTTCATGGCTGACCTCCTGAAAATGGCTGTGAAAATATCGCCCGCGAAATGCCAGGCTGATTAGGAAAACAGGAAAGGGGATTAGTGATTCAGGCCGTTACCGCGTCCGTCGAGAAAAACTTCCACGAGCAAATCACGGGTATAAGTGCGCTCGATGCCGCGATGCAGATAAAGCCGTCCGCGTAAATTAGCTGATGCAGTCCAGGTACCATCTTTGTGTTTGACCAGCATTCCTGGCATGATCGCACCTCGATTAACGGTCTGCGTTCCATAATGTTGATGAACCATAAAAACTCCTGCCCGTAAGCTGGGCTGCTGAACATATAGAGACTTCTGCGCGTATTCAGGCGGTGGATGGCCGCCGGTTGTCATAACTAAGCCGCCTCGTTGAAGCGACTAAGGTATGAAATGTTGAGTTAATTTCAGCTGGTCACACCGACGTTCACGCGTCCGTTTCACCCCTCGCACTCCCCGAAGCCTGCTGAAATTCAAACTGCGGATCTAAGCGGTCATCGCAACGGTGAATCAGGTAGTTGCCGTATCGTTGTGTTGTTGCGATGAACTTATTTAAAACTATAGTTGTTTTATCGCCAACAACAAAAGTTGTTTTATTGGTTGTTTTAGATATAACTGGTTGTATTTAGGATGGATTTATTTTGTGACTTGAATCGCATAGCGATAACTGAAGCGAGGTTATGGTGGTTTTTTTAACGGTGTGTGTGATGAGGGGAGGGCAAAAGAAAACCCGGCACGGTGACCGGGATTCTTACGCCGTTAGGTAAAGATATTATTGCGGTGGCTTAATATTACTACCTAGAGCAAAGATAGGAATTAGTTCTTTACTGAATGAGCACAATGCCCAGTTGATAATTTTTAATTGGTACTACCCATGCTTCCTATATGTCTGCGGCATGCTCCCAATAACCTTACCGAAGATGAACACCCGGTTCATCTCGTCTTTCTCGATCGGGTCCCACGGTGAGTAGCTTTTGTTATCAGAGATGACCAGCAGCTTATCCTTCATCATTTGCAGGCGCTTTACATGGGCTGTGTCGTCGTACAGAAACGCATAGATACCATCACCGTCGAAAGATTTAACTGTGATATCAACGAACAGCAGATCACCTGGTTCGATCGTTCCTGACATGCTGTCACCACGCACGTTAATGATGCGGATATTTTCCGCCTTCCTACCATCGAACATGTGACGAGCATCGTCAAACGAGTACTCAACCGAGCGTAGAACTTCTACAAACTCACGGTTGATGACTCCCGGCCCAGCACTGACTTCTATATCAAGAACGTCAATCTTGAAGTATTTGGAATGGCTGACAGTTGATTGTATTGGTTGCACTGTACTGTCTGACATATTTCCAACGCCAGAAGATAACCATTCTGCGCGCACACCCAAAGCGTTCGCGATCTCCACGATTTTAGTTGTTTGATTAGCTTTCCCTGTTTCGATTTTCTGAATAGCAGCCTGGCTAACCCCGACCAAATCCCCAAGCGCCTTTTGTGTAAGGCCTCGCGCTAATCTGGCTTCTTTAAGTCTTTCTGAGAGTGTTGTTTTCATAGTCCAAATGTACAACCAAGGTTTTATTCCATCAAACGAAAATGGTTGTTGACTAAAAACAACCATAGTTTTAATCTTGATTCAAATTAACCACGGAGGTTGTTATGAACCCAGCTATCAAAACAGCGATCAATATCGTTGGTTCACAAAAGAAACTGGGCGCTGCTTGCGAAGTTTCACAGCAGGCCGTCTATAAGTGGCTTCACAACAAAGCAAAGGTATCCCCTGAACATGTCGGCAGCATTGTTACGGCTACTGGTGGAGTAGTGAAGGCATACCAGATTCGCCCGGATCTTCCGAAGTTGTTTCCACACACCGAAAAGAACGCAGCTTAAATTTCCATTTCACGCTCTTTAACAATAAGCAATCAACTTAACAGTCAATTCAAACTAAAGGAGTCAATTATGCAACCACTTACATACCAACAGACTAGCGGATTTAGCCCGACTGCGGTGATAAATCGTTCTCAAACAAAACAGGTGCCAGGCCACGAAAAAATCCGTGATGCCGTCCGCGCCTGGTCGGCTGTAGATAATCAGGATGTCGTTGCCACACTCATTGTGAATGAGTATCGGGAGCAGGGCGGCGGCACCATCGATTTCCCTGATGATGTCAGCCGTGCACGCCAGAAGCTGTTCCGCTTCCTCGATAACAAATTCGATTCTGAAAAATACCGAAATAACGTGCGTGAACTGACCCCGGCAATTCTGGCGGTACTACCGCTGGAATATCGCGGTTACCTGGTTGAGCAGGATAGCTTCATGGCTAGGTTGGCTGAAATGGAAAAGGAACTCAGTGAGGCAAAACAGGCTGTCATTCTCAACGCACCACGCCACCAGAAACTGAAGGAAATTAGTGAAGGTATTGTGTCGATGTTTCGTGTGGACCCAGATCTGGCTGGTCCATTGATGGCGATGGTTACTACCATGCTGGGGGCGATATGACAGGTTCAGAAATGGCGAAAGCCGGTCTGCTGGAACAGAACCGACTTTCAGGTGCAAATCGTAACACACTCATTGCGGGAGGAATTATGGCAAACACTGCTGAGATATTCAATTTTCCAGTGCCGGATGCGGCACAAAAGGAGCCGCGCGTGGCAGATCTCGATGATGGTTATACGCGCATTGCAAATGAGTTGCTGGAAGCTGTGATGCTGGCCGGATTAACACAGCACCAGCTTCTGGTCTTTCTGGCTGTCATGCGCAAAACATATGGCTTTAATAAAAAACTGGATTGGGTGAGCAACGAGCAACTTTCCGAATTAACCGGGATATTGCCGCACAAGTGTTCTGCTGCAAAAAGTGTTCTGGTAAAGCGTGGGATTTTTATTCAGAGCGGGCGGAATACCGGCATTAATAATGTGGTCAGTGAATGGTCAACATTACCCGAATCAGGTAAGAAAAATAAAGTTTACCTGAAAGAGGTAAATTTACCTGAATCAGGTAAAAAAAGTTTACCCAAATCAGGTAAAGGCGTTTACCCGAATCAGGTAAACACAAAAGACAAACTAACAAAAGACAATATAAAACCTTTTTCGTCCGAGAATTCTGGCGAATCCTCTGACCAACCAGAAAACGATCTTCCTGTGGTGAAACCGGATGCTGCAATTCAGAGCGGCAGCAAGTGGGGAACAGCAGAAGACCTGACCGCCGCAGAGTGGATGTTTGACATGGTGAAGACCATCGCGCCATCAGCCAGAAAACCGAATTTTGCAGGGTGGGCTAACGATATCC